>VOFH01002990.1_pt1 | contig 93199 bp, 110 predicted proteins | sample 5384091 | NCBI WGS metagenome assembly VOFH01 (sample SAMN12384727, study PRJNA508395) | human gut metagenome | isolation source: healthy gut G | host: Homo sapiens
GAATAGAATGAATGGAATATGAGGCTTCCCTTCTCACGGGGAAGCCTCATTGCTTTGTCCGCGGAGTCTTACGGCACCTGCGCAAGGGCAACGTCACGCTTTCATGATGCACTATTGAATAGTGTGTTCCTATCGTTGCATGGTGACGCTAACGCATGGCGTCACGATACTGAAGCCTGCCATCTAACGGCGGGTACGGCTCGTTGCTGGAGTCGTGCACGCATACGCGCGTCGGCGTGCGTATGCCGTGATGTGACCTTTGTAGTGGAATTGAAGAGTTGAGGGGCTTCCCGTCTGCCGGTCAGATCGCCGGGGTTCTTCGGCACGGCGTGTTTGACGCCGCGCATGCGTTTGACGGCCTTGTCGTCGCCGTCGCGGCGCGCCTGGTTCTACAGGCGTTCGCGGACCTCGTCGAGCGCGTCGGTCATCTAGGAGACGATGTGGAACCCGTCGAGCACGCGTTCGGCGTTCGGACGCCACTCATGCACGCGGGAAACCGCTCGCGGTCCTCTGGCTGGCGGCCGTCATCAGCCACGCGCGCTCCGCCTCGAAGTCCCGGGTGGACCTCGAACCGGGCTCCGCCCACGGCACCCCGGCAACCACCACCCCGCACCCGGGATGGTCCACGCGAGGCGCTAAGGCGACCGGTTCCACCCTGAAGCGGCTGAAGGGCGTACGCCGCCGCCCTGGTCGTAGCCGTGCCGGCGTTTGCCGCATCGGGGGCATCGGGGCATGCCCTTGCGTGGGCGCACACGGACTTCGAGCACGGGATCGGGGCGCAATGGGGAGTCGACGATGCGCGCATCCTCGACCACCGTGCCTTCGACGTTGAGAAGCTGGTCGAATATGCCGTTCACCAGGCGCTCTGCGGTTGTTTGTTTATCTTGACCGAAAACATCCTACCCAAAAAGCGATCTTCTCTTACTCCTTCAACAACCCAACGGAGAAACCCCACCCATGAAAACAGCAATAGCGCCCATTTTTTCCGGTAAAGGAATCTGCCGAGTCTCGTGGATCTTCGAGCGGTCGTTGCCGGGAATATTCCAGGTCATCGGTGGTGTCGCGCTGTCCGTCACATTATTCACCGCTCCCGTGCCCTCCGGCGGCTGGCTGACCGCGCTCAACAATCCGCTGATGGCCGTTGTACTGTTCGTCGTGCTGGTCGGCGACGTGTTGCTGGCGTCGCTTTGCTATGATTTCGGCAACCAGTACTGGTTCAAGTTCGACGACATTGGCCGCTTCGGCAACCGCGTCTTCAGCTTCTTTGGGCACCTGTTCAATGACGCCAAGCGTGCCGCGGATCTGCGGATATACCGGCAGTTCGAGCGCGTGGCCATCCCGTTCTGGCGCGCCAACAACATCTTCGCGGTCACGTCCCCGGCGGCCAGAATTGTCCACGGTCCGATGGGCCTGTGGTTGGCGGCCTCGTCGGCGGTCACCGCGCTGCTGACCGGCATCGCCTACGTGTTCGTGTGCCTCAAGGCAGGGGGCGGCGCGTTCGGCATCGACTCGGTCACGCAGTACATCGGCGCGATCACCACGATGTTCCTCGGGTTCGCAGTGATCCTCAAGCAGTCGGGCGAAATGCACCTCAACGGGCCGTTCCTGCAGCGGCTGTTCGACTTCCTCGACACCCCGAACACGATGTACCGGGGCATCTTCGCCGTGGTGTTTCAGGACTTCCGGCTGTTCGCCCTGCCGCTCGGCCAGAACGTGGCGGCCGGCGCGCACTACGACCGAGAGCTCGTGATGGACTGCCTGAGTAAGGCCGACTTCGGCGACCGGTTGAAGACGCTGCCGGACGGACTTGACACGCCCCTGTACAAGGAGCTCGACAAGAACGGCGTGGAAGTCTCGGGCGGCGAGGCTCAGAAGATCGACATCGCCGGCGACAAGACGGCCGTGTATATCAGCCACCGGTTGTCGTCGTGCAAGTTCTGCGACGACATCGCCGTGTTCGACCATGGCGCGATCGTCCAGTATGGCACGCGCGACCAGCTCGTGGCCGACGAAAACGGCAAGTACTACGAGTTGTGGCATGCGCAGGCGCAGTATTACGTCAAGGAGTAGGCGCCGCGGGTGGCGGATGCATTGTCGTGCGTCGGCATGGGCGGCAGCCCGACGGTGCCGCCCATGCCGGAAGGCCGGTAAGTACGGGCGCCCGCGGCCGGTCAGAGCGGCAGAAGGTCGCTCAGGTCGTCGCGCTCGCCGACGGCGGTGATGCGCCCCGCGTCCTTCTCTTGGGGCCATGTGGTGATGCCGGCGGCGAGACGGAGCCACACCTCGGGGTCGAGCTCGATGACATCGGGCGGCGTGAGATTGTGCGGGTCGGACGCCGGGCCATCCAGGATCTTCACGGCTCCCCATGGTGCGACTCGCACTTCCACGCCGGGGCCGGGCGCCTTGCGCTCCAGCAGATATAAGGTGTATCGCACCGCCATCGCCCATGTCGGTCGGGGCAACGCCGGCATCAGGGACTGAGTCCGCCCCGTCCTCGCGCAGTCGCTGCGCTGCGTCGTTCCACTGCTGCCACGCGCGCTCGCCCGCGGGTATGTCTCGTTCTCGAATTGCGGCCATGACTCCATTGTGCCTCTAGGGGTGACGATTGCCTTTTCGCATCGGCCGGCGGTTCTCGGTGCGGTTTCGGATGCTTTGCATCTTTGCAAAAGTGTTTCATCGGGCTTGCATCAGGTGTTGCAATACGTTGTTTTCCAACGTGGCAACGTTTTCTGTCGTCTCAAAATGTGGTTGATATATAGCCGATTTGGCGTATTTATGGCAAATCCTGTATGATATTTCATGTTTCTGCAAACGATTGCATAACGTTACGCAGCGTTCACCGGAACTTATTGGCGTGGTCACCAAGCCGTCGCATAATAACACAGGAAGCATAATCCGGAAAGAGAGTCAGACATGACTGAAATCACTGCACCCAAGTCACCTGTCACGACCGCCGAGTTCGCGGACGGCATCCGCGAACAGCTGAAGTACAGCCAAGGCGTCACCGTCGAGCAGGCCACCCCCGCCGACGTGTACGTCGCCTCCTCGCTGGGGTCCGCCGCTACCTGCAGGACGCATGGTTCAAGACCCAGCAGGACATGGTCAATGGCAACACCAAGGCCGTCGGATACCTGTCCGCCGAGTTCCTCATGGGCAAGCAGCTGCGTAACGCACTGCTCAACGCCGGCATGATCGACCAGTTCAACGAAGCCGTCAGGAGGACCTGGGCTTCGAGCCGCAGGACGTCATCGACGTCGAACACGAGCCGGGCGCTCGGCAACGGCGGCCCGGCCGTCTCGCCGCCTGCTTCATCGACTCGCTCGCATCCCTCGGCGTACCCGCGTTCGGCTACGGCATCCAGTATAAGTACGGCATCTTCGAGCAGGCCTTCGACAAGGACGGCAAGCAGATCGAGAAGCCTGACTACTGGCTGACCAACGAAGAGCCCTGGGGCCACATCGACTACAACCGTTCCCAGAAGGTCTCCTTCGGCGGCGAAGTCGTCGAAGAGAACGGCAAGAAGGTCTGGAAGCCGGCCTGGTCCGTGCGCGCCGTGCCCGTTGACTACATGGTCCCCGGCTACGCATCCGGCCGCGTCAACACGCTGCGCCTGTGGAGCGCCAAGAGCTACGACGAATTCGACCTGCTCACCTTCAACAAGTCCGAATACCTCGACGCCGTCAAGCCGCAGGTCAAGGCCGAGAACATCTCCAAGATTCTCTACCCGGAGGATTCCACCCCGCAGGGCAAGGCGCTGCGTCTCGAACAGCAGTACTTCTTCGTGGCCGCGTCCCTGCACGACGCCATCCGCGTGTTCTACCCCGGCCAGAGCAAGCCCGACCTGACCACCTTCCCGAGCAAGATCACCTTCCAGCTCAACGACACCCACCCCGTCATCGGCATCCCCGAGCTCATGCGCATCCTCATCGACGAGTACGGCTACGACTGGGACACCGCCTGGTCCATCACCACCAAGACCTTCAACTACACCTGCCCACCCTGCTGCCCGAGGCGCTGGAAGTCTGGCCGGCCAAGCTGATCTCGAACTCTGCCCCCGCCACATGGAAATCATCAACGAGATCAACGAGCACTTCCTCGCCGAACTCAAGACCAAGACCCGTGACAAGGCCAAGATCGAGCGCATGCGCATCGTCACCGACGAGGAGAACCCCAAGGTCCGCATGGCATACCTCGCCACCGCCGGTGGCTCCCACGTCAACGGCGTCGCCGAACTGCACTCCGAACTGCTCAAGGACGTCACCCTTCGTGACTTCTCCGACCTCTACGGCGACAAGTTCACCAACGTCACCAACGGCGTCACCCCCGTCGCTTCATCCGCCTCGCCAACCCGCGCCTGTCCGCCCTCATCACCGAAGGCCTCGGCACCGACAAGTGGCTGAGCGACCTCGAACTGCTCAAGGCCTCGAACCCCTCGCCAAGGACGACGAATTCGTCAAGAAGTTCGCCGCCGTCAAGCAGGCCAACAAGGAGGACTTCACCGCCTACGCCAAGCGCGAATACGGCTTCGACCTCGACCCCAACACCATGTTCAACACCATGGTTAAGCGTCTGCACGAGTACAAGCGCCAGTCCCTCAAGATCCTCGCGCTGATCGCCAAGTACGCCGACATCAAGTCCGGCCGCGTCTCCGCCGACGACGTGCTTCCCCGCACCGTCATCTTCGGCGCCAAGTCCGCCCCGGGCTACTACCTCGCCAAGATGACCATCCAGCTCATCAACAACGTCGCCCGCGTCGTCAACAACGACCCCGACGTCAAGGGCAAGCTGCACGTCTTCTTCCCCTGGAACTACAACGTCCGCCTCGCCCAGCACCTCATCCCAGCCACCGACCTCGACGAGCAAATCTCCCAGGCCGGCAAGGAAGCGTCCGGCACCGGCAACATGAAGTTCGCCCTCAACGGCGCCCTCACCGTCGGTACGTTGGACGGTGCGAACGTCGAAATCCGTGAGCGTGTCGGCGCCGAGAACTTCTTCCTCTTCGGCATGACCGTCGACGAGGTCGACAAGCTCTACGAAAATGGCTACTCGCCGGCCAAGTACTACGAGGCCGACCCCCGCCTGAAGGCCGCCATCGACATGGTCTCCGACGGCACCTTCTCCAACGGTGACCGCAACACCTACGCCCCCTCGTCGCCGACTGGCTCACCAAGGACTGGTTCATGACCCTCGCGGACTTCACCGCCTACTCCAGCATCCAAAGTGAGATCGAAGCCCTCTACCGCGACCCCCTCGAGTGGAACCGCAAGGCCGTCCTCAACGTCGCGAACTCGGGCTACTTCAGCTCCGACAGGTCGATCCAGGATTATCTCGACAACATCTGGCACACCTCCCCGTTGGCCTGATTGCGGAGCGTCCTCGTCGTTGCTCCTCAGTCGCGGTACTTTTGTACCGTTTCCTTCGGTGCGCCTAGAGGACGCACACGTAATCAGTCCAACGGGCTGCGCCCGCTTGCCGACTGACGGCGTGTAACGTGATTCGCCCCCGCTGGCGGGGGCGAATTTTGTTTTACATCACTGCGCAGCGCAGCGAATGGCGAACACGGCGACTGCGGCGATTAGCAGCAGAAAGCCGCTTGCAAGCATCGCCATCACCGGGCTTGCTCGGCGTGGTCGAACGCTTCGCCGACCTTGTACGCGGTCTTCGCGGGAGTGACCTTAAGCCAGGTCAGCTGGTACAGCGGTCCGAAGTCGACCGTGCACGTCGCGGCCTCCCCCGCCGTCCGCCGGGGTCACCCTGAATCGTGGCCTCCCTCCATTGGTCGGGGGAGGGCTGGCCGATGCTGACCGTGGCCGCGTTATCTGTGGCGAACGCTTGCACCAGCGGATACGACGCTTCGGGCTTGCCGGCACCGCATACGTTGCTGCCGTTTTCGATCGTGGCGGCGGTGGGGCATGTCTCGACGAAGAGGGGCAAGGTTGGAATCGCCATGCAGTGAGCCATCCAGAACCCTTGTCTGCCGCATTGGGGGCTCTCAAAACTCGCAGATACACCGCAATACTTGCTGAAAATGGTCTATAACTGCGAGTTTTGAGAGCCCCAATGCGGCTTTACAACATGCGAAAAGAGCCTGTCTGCGAAATGCAGGCAGGCTCTTTTCGCGGACACATGTGTGCCTACAACGATTGACTGTTAAATGAACTCAGGCGGCTTCCGGGGCTGCTTCGGCCTCATCGGCGTCGCCCTTGTCGGCGTCTTTGGTCAGGCCAAGGTCGACCGGGGACGAGCTGTTCTCCCAAGGCTCCTCCCACGGATCATAATCCGGGTTCTGCTGCTTGTAGATGTACAGACCAACCACGGCGGCCAGCAGCGCACCAAAGAACAACGCAAAGAACTTCCAACCGTTTGAAGACTTGTTCTCCATGACGGCTCCTTTCCCAATCCTGGTTGGCTTGCCCGTTCAAAACCAACTCTGGGTTCCATCTTAATTCCAAAAATGTGGCGATTGCGTGCGGGAATGCTTTTGCTTTGCCGGCGGTGCGCACGACGAGCCGGGAGCGTGTTGTTTCACCGTCCGGCGAGGAGATGCGATTCCGCTACAGTAGATGACATGAGTAATGGCCGATTCAGTTTGTTTCCCGGTGCGCCGTCGGCGCACAACCTGTTCTCCAAGCGTGCGATTCAATATCAGTGGCGGTCGAACGGCCCCGTGTTCACCAGCGCGATCATCATCGCGTGCGTCGCCGTGTGGGTTGTCGAGATGGTGTTCAGCCTGTTCTGGCCTCTTGGACTCGCAACCATGATCTATTACGGCCGGTTCGACCCGATGACGGCGGTCGCACAACCGTGGATGTTCCTCACGTCGATGTTTCTGCATTCGCCGAAGTCGGTGCTGCATATCCTGTTCAACATGCTGGCGTTGTGGAGCGTGGGGCCGGTGCTGGAGAAGATGATGGGGCATTGGCCGTTTCTCGCGCTGTACGTGCTTTCCGGTTTGGGCGGCGGTCTTGGGCTGATGTCCTGGGCCGCGCTGTGGCCGGGTGGCACCGGGTGGCTTGGTGGTGCCTATGGCGCGTCCGGCGCGTTGTTCGGCCTGTTCGCGGCGATGCTGGTTGTGTACCGGCGCATCGGAGAGGATATCCGTTCGATGCTGGTCTGGATGGCGGTCAACTTCCTGATGCCGTTCCTGGTGGGCGGTATCGCATGGCAGGCTCATGTAGGCGGATTCATCGTCGGCGGCGTGTTCACGTGGCTGCTGGTTTCCGGCGTGCACGCGTTGCGTGGCAAGAGCCTGACGTTCCGGACGATGGTGTACGGGGCGGTGGTGTTGGCGCTGATCGTCGCAGGCGTGCTGGTCTGTAATCTGAGCAATCCAGCTCTGACGTACATCATGTGATTGGCCTCTTACCCGGTGAAAGTCCCACCTGGCGCGGCGTGTTCGAGAACAGCAGGCGCCTTACGGGTACAGGCACGTCCACCTGGAATTGAGGGGCGTGGGCGTCGTCGTGTCCGCCAAACGGGTCATGCGCCTGATGGCCCGGCACGAGCTCGTGCCCGTGTCCAGGAGCGTGAGGCGCTACTCCTCGTACAGGGGCGAGATCGGCGAGGCGCCTGTCACCCACTCGGACCGCGGCTGCCACTACCAGTGGCCGGAATGGATACGCATCTGCAAGGGCACGGGCTGACCCGCTCGATGAGCGCGAAGGGCTGCAGCCTGAAGACAACGCGGGCCGCGGAGGGGTCTTCGGTACCGTCTCAAGCAGGAGTTCTTCCACAAGCGCGACTTCACGGGCGTCACGGTCGACGGGTTCGCTGACGATGCTCGACGAGTACATGACATGGTACCGCGACGAACGCATCAAGACCGAGTACGGGATGAGCATCATGGACAGGCGCATCAAGCTGGGGCTCGTCGGCTGAACACATGTGATAACCTGCCAGACAACCATACAGACAACGAAGTCCAACAAAACGTCACCGCCCCCGAGCTTGTGATGGGACTTTTGTGGGGTGGGCGGGGCACTGGAGAATGGCTCGGGGCGGAGGCGTCGCACCAATGTGAATTACATGCGTGTAGTTTTCCACATGATGTGGAGAACTTTGTGGACAACTTGGGTATAAGTTGGGTATAACTCGTGGATAACTATGGTGAATAAGTCCGTGTGAGCTCTAACAATGTTGGAAATAATGGGTTTTGACACATTGTGGACAATGTGCACAATGCGAATAAGAGTTATCCACAATTGTGTATAAGTATGTGAATAATGTGGATAACATGGGGAAAACCGGTGGATAGATAGTGCACAACTTGATTTGCGGAGCATCCGTTACGGGTCTCGAAGCCGGGGCGCGATGACGCTGCCGGGATACCATGACACTATGGATATTTCGTCTCAGACCAGTCGGTTCATTGCGGCGCACCGCAATCAGGATGTGCGCGACCTGGCGCTCAGCGCCAAACGCGTGGACGGGCTTGACCTGCCATTCGCGCTCGACCAGATCGCCGGCTGGCAGACTGCGTGCCGCAAGCTGCCGCAATGGGCCGAGACCGACGGCATCGTCTATCCGCCGCACATCTCCATGGAACAGTGCTCTTCCCAGTTCGCCGCGCAGTACAAGGCCGGCATCGCAAGGCGCGTAGCGGGCGCCGGCGGTGCGATGGTCGACCTGACCGGCGGATTCGGCGTCGATTGCTCGTATATCGCGCGTGGATTCAGCCGGGCGGTCTATGTGGAGCGCCAGCCTCACCTGTGCGAGCTCGCGGCTCATAATTTCCGGGCGCTGGGACTCCCGCACATGGATGTGATCAACGGCGATGCGGAGGATTGGCTGCGCGGCGTCGTTGACGCCCGCGCCGCCTCCGCAGACTCGGCCGCAGTCGATTCAGCTACAGCCGTTCCCATCGCGCTGATCTACCTCGACCCCGCGCGACGTGACGCGCATGGCGGCCGAACCTATGCCATCGCCGACTGCACGCCGGACGTACTCGCGCTGAAAGACCGTCTGCTGGCCGTCTCGCCGCACGTCATGGTCAAGCTGTCTCCGATGCTGGATTGGCGAAAGACGGTTGCGGACTTCAACGGTTCGGTCGGCGAAGTGCATATCGTCTCCACAGGCAACGAATGCAAGGAACTGCTGCTGGTGCTCGACCGCGGTTCGCACGACGCCGTACGCGTGATCTGCGTCAACGATGGCGACGTATTCGGATACGTCCATGACATGAAGACCGGCGCGGATTCTGACGGCGTGGTCCTCGCCTCCGCAGGAGAAAAAGGCAGTCAGGGCGGGTCTGCAGAGCCGTCACACGCCGCTCCGGAACAGCCCAGGTATCTGTACGAGCCGAACGCTTCGCTGATGAAGGGCGGCTGTTTCGCGCTGCTGGAGGACCATTATGGTATGCGCCAGATCGGTCCGAACAGCCACCTGCTGATATCGGGCACGCTGGCGCCGCAGTTTCCCGGCCTTTAGGGGATTTGTCATTGAAACCATCGCGGGTATGGGCAAGAAAGAGCTGAAACGGGCTCTAGCGGGCGTCGACAGGGCGAATATCGCAGTGCGCAACTTCCCGTTGACCGCTGTCCAGCTGCGCAGGAAACTCAAGCTGGCAGACGGCGGCGATGTGTATCTGTTCGGCACGACGTCCGTCGATGGCCGTCATGTCATCGTCCGCACCGTGAAGCAGTGAAACCGCGAAAAGGGTATGACAACAACACGGTTTGGCGGTGGCGCAGCACCATGCCGCGCCACCGCCAAACCGTAACGTCGCTTACCGTCGATATGGAGCTGGCTGCCGCGAGGGGATCTCGCCGCTCAGCGCCACCACATCGTCATGATGAATCCGACCATAATGATCGCGAAGGCGATTGCCAGGTTCAAGCGCCGATACCCGGGATCGGCCACGTGCCGTTCGGCGACAGGTAGTAGACCACGGCCCAGATCAGGCCGATGATCATCAGCGCGCAGAACAGCGGGACGAACCAGCGCGGGTTCGACTTGGTGCCCTTGATGGTCTCCTCGACGCGGCGCGTGTTCTCCGCCTGCCGCGACATCATGCGCTGCATCTGCGGGGTCATCTCTGACTTGTCGGCGGTGGCGTTGAGCACCGCCTGCACCTTGTCCATGGAGACGCCGTAATCGTCATCGGCCTCGTCGGTCTCGTTGGTGTCCGTGTCCTTGACGTCGGCGTCGGTCTCGGCCTGCCAGTCCTTCTGGTCTTCCGAGTCGGTTTCGTGCAGCTCTGTGTCAGCCATAAGCGTAGTCTCCATTCAATAGGCTAAAAAATCATAATAGCGGTTACACTCGAAAGTTGAACACACTGGGAGGAATCATGGCCAGACACACCAGCAGGCACGCCGCCCGGCGCACGTGGCTCGGCGGCTTCGCGGTGTGCCTGATCGTGGCTTTTTCCGGGTATCTGCTGGTGACGAACGTGCGCGTGAACCGCACGGCAACGGTCACTTCCGACACGGCGGACCTGGTGGAGCAGCGCGTGGAGCATGTCGACCAGCTGCAGAAGGACATCACCGACCTGAGCGCGCAGATCAACACGCTGAAGGATTTCGCCAACAACAGTGGCTCCTCCGAGCAGCCCTCGGGCACGAGCGACCCCAAGCCCAGCGACACCGAGGACGCGGGCTCCGGCACCATACTGCCGGCGGTGCACGGTCCCCGGCATCACCGTGACCCTGAACGACTCCCCGTTGTGGGAGAACATGGTGGACAGCTCGGGCTCGGCCGCGAACATCAACGATTACGTCGTGCATCAGGAGGATGTGGAGGCTGTTGTCAACGCCCTGTGGGCGGGCGGCGCGGAGTCGATGATGATCATGGACCAGCGCGTGTTGTTCAATTCCGCAGTGATCTGCCAAGGGAATGTGCTTCTATTACAGGGCAAGAAATACTCGCCGCCGTTCACCGTGTCGGCGATCCCCACAGATGCCATGATTCGGGCTTTGGACGACTCGAACGCGGTCAAGTTGTATAAAGAGTATGTCAGCGCATTCGGATTGGGCTGGAAAGTGGAAAAAAAGGACGATCTCGTGTTCGGGCAGTCTGCGGCGACGCTGCAGCCGTTGCGGTATGCGTCCGTGGTCAAGGACGGAGCGAGGAATGAAGCATTCGCGCAACTCTCAACAGATTCAAGGCGATTTTCAGGATTTCGAGGCGCCTGCCCCTGCTGAACCGGAGTACGCCGGGGAAGTGACCATGGCGCTGCCTCCGGTGCCGATGCCCGATCCGAACGCCCGGCGCGGCCTCGCGCAGCCGGCGGCCAAGCGCAGCGTTCTGTGGTCGGTGCTGGGGATCCTTGGCGAGGTGCTGATGACGCTGGCGGCCGTCTGCGCGCTGTACGTGGTATGGCAGATGTGGTGGACCGGCGTCCAGTCCGAGCACACGCAGGTCGAGACCCGCCAGTCGGCGTCATGGTCCGATCCGGCCGGCGGCGACAGCTCGAAGGTCGCCAAGGCGCAAAGCGGCGACGTGCCGGTCCAGCCGACGAGCGCAAGCGATGGCGAGCTCATCGCGCAGGTGTACGTGCCCCGGTTCGGCCAAGGGTGGGTGCGTAACGTGGTCGAAGGCACGGACGAGGCCGAATTGTCGCTGCATGGTCTGGGACATTATCCGTCCACGCAGATGCCCGGTTCAGTCGGCAATTTCGCGGTCGCCGGCCACCGCAACGGCTATGGTCGACCGCTGGGAGACGTCGACCTGCTGCAGGAGGGCGACGCGATCATCGTGCGTACCAAGGACTACTGGTACGTGTACAAGTACACGACATACAAGATCGTCACCCCGGAGCACTCCGAGGTCATCGCCGCTAACCCGGAGGATCTCAACACGCCTCCCAGCAAGCGCATGATCACACTGACCACGTGCGAGCCGAAATACACCACGGCCACGCATCGTTGGATCAGCTACGGCGAGCTGAGCTATTGGGCTAAGGTCTCGGATGGCGTGCCGCAGGAGCTCGCCACGTCGTCGAACTCGGCGAAGGTGGCGTTCTCCAGCAGCAACACGAGCCGGTCGTTCGTGTCCAAGCTGGGCACGCTGCAGCCCATCGTGCTGTGGGCGCTGGTGGCGTACCTGGTGCTGTACATCGCGGCCCTGGTGGCCTGGCGGTACCCGGTGCTGCGCGAGATTCGCGCCGGCAAGCGCCGCCGTCCGGACGCGAGCATCTACGGATGGCTGCTGCGTCACCAGCCCGGTCCGCTGGTAATCAGGTGGGCGCTGTTGATACTGCTGCTGTTCATCGTCAGCGTGTCGCTGATTCAGTGGGCGTGCCCATGGGCGGCAAGCAACATCCCCATCCTGCAAAGCATGTCGAATTACGCGGTCGATTAGCGGCATGGCCGGTTGGCGGCGATAATGGGAACGCATGGGATGACGGTCGGCGCTCGCCGGTGCCATCCCATAATCAGAACGAGACGAGGAGCGTCATGACGGATTCGGCACGCATTGTGGTGGTGGACAATTACGATTCTTTCGTATACACCATCGTTGGATATCTGAAAACCTTGGGAGCGACGGTCGATGTGGTGCGCAACGACGCAATAGACCCCTCAGATGCCTCTGTGCTGGACGAATATGACGGTGTGCTTATTTCCCCCGGTCCGGGCGCTCCGGCGGATTCTGGGGCCAGCGAGGACGTTATTCGGCTATGTGCCAAGCTCGGCAAGCCCATGTTCGGTGTGTGCCTTGGCCTGCAGGCGCTCGCCGAGGTGTTCGGCTGCACGGTCAGCCACGCGCCCACCATCATGCACGGCAAAACCAGTCTCGTCGAGCATATCGATGATGAGATCTTCGCCGGTGTTGCCAATCCGATGACCGCGACCCGATATCATTCGCTGGCCGTCGAGCCCGACACCGTGCCTGATGACCTGGTCGTGACGGCGTGGACGAAGGATGACCATATCGTTCAGGGCATCAAGCACCGGTCGTTGCCGATGTATGCGGTGCAGTTCCATCCTGAATCGGTGATGACGCAGGACGGCTACCGGCTGCTCGCCAACTGGCTCGCCGTCTGCGGGCAGACCAACGCCGTGGCCAAGTCCATCGGTCTGCGGCCCAAGGTCAACCGCTGACACGCACGTGTGTGTGGCGCCGCGCGTGACGCGTGACGCGCATGACAACGATGATGGCCCGTGGCATTCCTCATGCCACGGGCCATCATGTGTTCTGGGCCGATGTGTAGACTGCGCGGCTGGGCCGCCCGTCTGGCCGATCGACCCGCCGCGATTGCCGGTTGCGCTTACCGGCCGTCAGGCGGCCGATCGGTCACACCGCAATGGCAATCACGGCCATTCCCGGCGGTTCAGTTCCCACCTGTCGTCGTGCCGCCGTTGCCGTTGTTGTCGGGATCCTCGGTGGTGGGCTTCTTGGCGGTGACCGAGATGGTGCTGCCCTTGTCGACCTGCGTGCCGACCGCGGGATCCTGCGTTTCGATGACCGCATCATCGGTCGCGTCGCCGGTGACCTTTAGCGTGAAGTCGCTGCCCAGCGTGGCCTTGGCCTCAGCGATCGTGTTGCCGAGGAGATTGGGCACGCTGACCTGCGGCTTGCCGGTGGACACGTAGACCGTGATCTGCGAGCCCTGCAGCACCAGTTCTCCGGAACCGGGGCTGACTCGCGTCACCGAGCCCTTCTCCACCTTGTCCGAGGCCTCCTGCTCGACGACCGGCAGGAACTTCATGGACGAGAGCTTGTCCAGCACCGTGTCCTTGGGTTGGCCGACCAGACCGTCTGGCACCTTGGTCATGCCCGAGGAGATGTACAGCGTGATCGTCGTGCCCCTTGGGCTGCGACGTGCCGGGAGGCCGGGTCGGTGCTCACGACCTTGTCCTTCTCGATGGTGGCGCTGTCGGCGGTCTTCGTGACGGACGACACCTTGAAGCCCCAGTTTCTCCAGCGCGTTGCGCGCATCCTCCTGGGTGTAGTCGCTCAGGTCGGGCACGGTCACCGACTTGGGGCCTACGGAGAACCAGACCTTCACGTCCGAGCCTTTGACGGCCTGAGTGTCGCCCTTGGGGGACTGCTTGGTGAACGTGCCGGCGGGTTCACCGGAATCCGAATCCTGCATCTCCACGAAGTTGAACCCGGCCGAGGTGACCTTCTCCTTCGCCTGCGCCTTGGTCATCGTCGCCGTGATGGTGGGCACGGTGCCCATCTCCGTGGCGGATTTGCGGCTCATGGTGTAGATCACGCCGAAGATGATCGCCAGCAGCACCACGCCGCTGATGATCGACGCGATGATGATCTTCTTCTTGCGCTTCTGCCTGGCCGCCTCCGCGCGTTGTTCGGCGCGAGACTTGACCGCCAGGCCTCGTTCGGGTTCTGCGCCGGAGGCACCATCTCGAACTGGCCGGTTGCCGGGTTGTACGCCTGCGTGGGCTGACCCGCGCCGACAGCACTCATCGGCACGGTAGCGCCGCCGTCCTGCTGCTCCGCGGCCTTGCGGGCCTTCACGTTGGCCAGATCGGTCAGCGGGTTGAACGCCGCCGCGACCGGCACGCCGCCGTTCATGAACGTCAGGATATCGTTCTTGAATTCGGCCGCCGTCGCGTAACGGTTCTGCCGGTCCTTCGCCATCGCCTTCGCGCAGATCGAATCCCACATGCGCGGCAGTCCGGGCACGAGCGTGCTGGGCGGCGTCGCCACCTCCGACACGTGCTGATAGGCGATCGCCACAGCCGAGTCGCCGGTGAACGGCGGACGGCCGGTGAGCATCTCATACAGCACGCAGCCGGCCGAGTACAGGTCGGAGCGCATGTCGACGGTCTCGCCGCGAGCCTGCTCGGGCGAGAGGTACTGCGCGGTGCCGACCACGCCCTGGGACTGGGTCATCGTCGCAGCGGAGTCGTCGAGCGCGCGGGCGATGCCGAAGTCCATGACCTTGACCACGCCCTGCTCGGAGATCATGATGTTGCCGGGCTTGATGTCGCGGTGGACGATGCCCATGTGATGCGAGTATTCGAGCGCGTTGAGCACGCCGAGCATCACCTGTTCGGCGTCTCGCTGGCTGAGCGGGCCGTTCGCCTTGATCACGTCACGCAGCGTCTGGCCCTTGACGAACTCCATCACCAGGTACGGCAGCCGCTCCGTGCCGCCGCTGTCGGTCATCACGGTCTCCTCGCCGGAGTCGTAGATGTTGACGATGTTCGGGTTGTTCATCTGCGCCACGGAGTGCGCTTCGCGGCGGAATCGGGACAGGAAGATCTTGTCGTTGGCCAGGTCGGCGCGCATGATCTTGATCGCCACCGTACGTCCCAGGCGCGTGTCCAATGCCACGCGCACTTCGGCCATGCCTCCACGCCCTACAAGTTGGCCGAGCTGATAGCGGCCGTTCGCCAGCGATGCCGGCATATTGCTGCTCATAGCTATTCCTCTCGATTCTTCGGGTCGGTCGTCGCCGTATGCCCGCCAAATTGGTTACGGTTCATGGTGATCAGCGTCGCCGTGTGCGGTGTGCTGGATACGCGGCGGGGCATGCGCCCGCCAAGTCCCATGATGGTCTCATCCATCTGCGCGGTCTCCTGATCGAGCAGACGTCGTTCTATGCGCGACAGCGTGCGCGAAACGGTCAGCGCGTCCTTCGGACGGTCAAGCGGATCCTTGGACAGCATCGACATGACGAACTGCCGAAGCTGCACATCTATGGAATCCGGCAGCGGGGGCACCGGGTCGTTGACGTGTGCGGCGGCGATGTCGACCGGCGTGGTGCCGGTGAACGGCCGATGCCCGCACAGCCCTTCGTACGCGACGACGCCCAGCGAGTAGATGTCGGATTGCGGCGTGGCCTGTTTGCCTTGCGCCTGCTCGGGGGAGATGTACTGCGCGGTGCCGACGACCATGCCATCCTGCGTGATCTGCTCCTGGTTCGTGGAGTAGGAGACGCCGAAATCGGTGATTTTCACCTCGCCCGTAGTGGAGACCATGATGTTGGCCGGCTTGACGTCACGATGGATCACGCCGTGGCTGTGCGCCACGAACAGGCCTCGCGCGGTCTGAATCAGGATGGGCAGCAGTTCCGTCGCGGGCAGCGTGCCACGGTCGCGGTAGATGTCGGCCAGCGAGTCGCTGGGCACGTACTCCATGATGAGGAAGCCGATGCTGTCGTGCTCGTAATACTCGAACAGCGCGGCGATGTTGGGGTGCGCCAGATTGGCGGAATTGTGCGCTTCCGCCCGCAGACGGTGCAGCTTGGCCTCGACGTTGCCCTGATCGTCGCGCAGCGCCTTGATGGCGACGGGACGGTTGAGCTGGATGTCGTGGCCTTTCCACACCTCTCCCATGCCGCCCTGCGCCAGTCGGCGATCCAGGCGGTAACGGCGGTGGATGAGTTGTCCTTCGACGAGTTTCATTGTTTCAGGCCTCCTCCATCAGTGAACGCATGATCGTCCGGCGGCTTCCACACCGTACTGATTGACATTATGGATAACAACGGAGACCGCGATCTTCGGGTTGTCGGCGGGGGCGAACCCGATAACCCATGCGTCGTTGGTCTGGTTGGAGCTGCCGATCTGCGCGGTTCCGGTCTTCGCCGCGACCTTGATGCCGCTCAGCTGCAGGCTGGGCGCGTCATGCTCGACCACCGACTGCATCATCTGGTTGAGCTTGGACGCCGTGCTGGAGCTGAACGCGGTGGACATCACTTCGGGCGTGGCTTCGGACAGCGTACTCAGGTCGCTGGCCCGCACGCGGTCCACCAGCGTCGGCCTCATGAGCTTGCCGTCGTTCGCGATGGCCGCGGCGACCATCGCGTTCTGCAATGGCGTGGACAGCACGTCGCCCTGGCCGATGGACGCCAGCGCCACCTTGTCGTCGGACAGCGTGTCGGGGAACTTGGCGGCGACGGACTTCATCGGGCGCCCGGACGACGAGGTGCCGTCGATGGTGATCGAGCTTCCGTAGCCGAGCTTCTTCGCCTGCTCGGCGATCTTGTCCTGGCCGAGTTTCACGCCGAGCTGGGCGAACGCGGTGTTGGACGAGTATGTCAGCGCGTCCTGCAGCGTGATCTTGCCGTCGATGCCGTTCGCCGCGGTGGTGGTGTTGGTCAGGTTCGTCGAGGTTCCGGGCAGCGTATAGCTCGCTCCGGCGGGAATCTGAGTATCGGTGTCGTAGTCGCCGGATTCCAGCGCCGTCGCGGCGACGATGGTCTTGAACGTGGATCCGGGCGGGTACAGCTGCGAGGTCGCACGGTTGATCATCGGGCTGTTGGCCTGCGCGGCGAGTTTCGAATAGTTCGCGGTGGCTTTCTTCGTGTCGTGCGTGGCGAGAGCGTTCGGATCGTAGCTGGGGGCGCTCGCCAGGGTCAGGATGCGCCGGTCTTGACCTCGATGACCACTGCGGCGCCGTCGTTGCTGCCGAGTTGCTGGTAGGCGAGCTGCTGCAGCTTGGGATTGATGGACGTCTCGATGGACGCGCCCTTGTTCTCGACGCCGGTGAACAGCGATTTCAGCTGATCCCAGAACAGCGCGTCCGCCTTGCCGCTCAGCAGCTTGTTGCGGGATGATTCGATGCCGCGGTCGCCGCGCTGGGTGACCGAGAAGAAGCCGGTCACCGGGGCGTACACCGGCCCGTTCGTGTAGGAACGCTGGTATGAGAACACGTCGTTGACCGGGGTCGACTGCGCGAGGATCGTCCCGTCGGACGCGAGTATGGCGCCTCGGGGAGCGCCGTATTCCTGATACAGCGCCCTTGCGTTGCGCGGGTCGGAGCTCAGCGAGTTGGCGCGGATGGCGGTGATGATCGTGGTGGACATGCCGAGTACCACGAACAAGGCGATGACGGCGGTGAACAGCTGCCTGAGGTATTTGTTCATCGCGCACCTGCCTCGATGATTTCCGTGGTCTGGTTGTTCGCCGCCGCGTGGCGGGGTTCCGGTGGCCGCTCGGCCTGCGGTTCGCGTTCGGGTGCGGACTCCTTGTCAGTGCGTTCCTTCAGCTCGCGGTCACGCAGCACCGCCAGCGCCTCGTATTGGAACGTGTCGGACAGTGTGTCCGGCTCCGGGCGGTTCGCCGCGTTCGAGATGATCATCAGCAGCGCGGCGAGCAGGTAGTTCGCGATCAGCGATGAGCCGCCGGCGGCCATGTACGGCATGGTCATGCCGGTCAGCGGGATTACCAGCGTGATGCCGCCGACCACGGTGAATACCTGGAAGGCCATCGTGAACACCAGTCCGGAGGCCAGCAGCTTGCCGAACCCGTCCTTGATCTTCATGGCGGTGATGAACCCGGACGCGATGATCAGCAGGTACAGCACCAGAACGGCCATCAGACCGGTCAAGCCCAGCTCCTCGCCGACCGACGAATAGATGAAGTCGGAATTCGCGAACGTGGTCAGACCCGGCTGCCCGTGACCCAGGCCGGTGCCGGTCATGCCGCCGGAGGCCATGCCGAAGATGCCCGTGACCAGCTGCCACGAGCCGCCTATGCGGTTGTACTGCTCGTCGCTGAACGGGTGCAGCCATGAGTCCACGCGCTGGCCGACGTGGCTGAACACGCTGGCCGCGGCGACCGCGCCTACGGCGAACGCGATGAAGCCGATGACGATCCAGCTTCTGCGCCCGGTGGCCGCGTACAGCATCGCGACGAACATCGCGAAGAACATCAGCGACGTGCCCAGATCGCGCTGCATGATGAGCACGCCCATCGAGATCAGCCACACCATGATGATCGGACCGAGGTCCTTGATGCGGGCAGCTGGAGTCCCAGCACCTTCTTGCCTCCCACGGCGAGCTGGTCGCGGTGGTCGAACAGGTAGGCGGCGAAGAAGAACGCGAGGAACAGCTTGGCGAATTCGGCGGGCTGCAGCGAATATCCGCCGATGCGGATCCAGATCTTGGCGCCGTTGATGTTGCGCCCCAGACCGGGGATCATGGGCGACAGCAGCAGTATCAGGCCTATCACCATGTTCACGTACGAGTATTTGCGCAGCACACGATAGTCGCGCATGACCGCCACGAGGATGCCACACAGCGTCAGGGCTATGCACAACCAGATCAGCTGCCTTGAGCCGACCGAGGAATTACCGGACTTGTCGATGCGCGCGATCATCACCACGCCGATCGCGGTCAGCATCAGCACGCATGGCAGAATCGCCTGGCTGGCGTACGGCTTGAACCGCAGCAGCAGTCCCCACAGCACGAGGAACAGCGCGCCGACCACGGCCAGCAGGCCGATGTAGTTGGCGGGGAAGTGGCCGTAGACGCGCAGGAACATCTGGTAGAAGGCGACGACGCTGATCAGCATGGCGAACAGCAGCAGCGACGCCTGACGGAGACGTATGGGGATCATTGGGCGTCACCGCCGTCTGTGCCGGTGGACGATGCGTCCGTGCCGGTATCGCCCGCGGTGCCATCCGCAGTGCCGCCGTCGGTCTGGCTGCTGCCGGCGCTTGAGTCGCCGTCCGTGCCGTTCGACCCGGATGAGTCGGATGAGTCGGATGAGTCGGACGTGCCGTTGCCCGCGTCGCCGGACGACTTGGACGTGTTGGAATTGTCGTTGAAGTTGCTTTTCTCCTGACGGATGACCTGCACGTGCTGGATGGCCTCGTCATAGCTGTTGAAGGTGATGCCGTCCTGCAGCTGGTCGCGCCACGCCTGCGGCAGCGAGTCGATGTCGATGTTCGTGCGCTTGACCTCGTGCGACAGCGCCAGGCCGAACACGTTGGTGTTCACGCCTTGGTACACGGCCACCACGCCGTCTGCGTTGCCGATGAAGTATTTCGTCTGGCTCCAGCGGTAGGCGCCGAAAGCGCCGCCCGTGGCAAGCGCGAGCGCGGCGATCACGATGAGGATTGCGATCAGACGATTGCGGCGGCCGCGCTTGCGCGTCTCCTTGCGCTGCGTCTGCCGCTCGTGATGGATGGCCTTGGCGACGTCGGGATCGTTGGGATCGTCGGTGACATGGCCGTCACGCTTCTGGATGACCGGTATCTCGCCGGTGTCGGGGTTGGCGCGTTCGCCGTTCTCCTCGCGCACGGCCGACGGCTGCGCGACGCGCGGCGACGGCTGCGAGGCGGGCTGGCTCTGTATCAGCGCGGCGGCGCGTTGCGCTGGCGATGCGTTCGCGTCGCGCAGCATGGGCGCGGTGGCGACAGGCTCGTTGAGGATGTCTGCGATGGGCTCCAGGCTGGCGCTCGCCGCTCCGGCGACCAGTGGGGTCTGGTGGGGCAGGTCGAAGGCATCCGCGTCGAGAGCCAGCGTGGCGTCGGCGATGACCGCGGTCACGTTGTCGGTGCTGCCGGCCTTCAAGGCCATCGAAACCAGCTGCTGGGCGCATTCCTCCTGATCGGAGTAGGCGGTGAGCGTCTGCTCGATGGTGGAATCCTCCAGCACGCCGCACAGGCCGTCGGAGCACAGCATCCAACGGTCGGTTGGATGGGCGGCCCGAATGGCGATGTCGGGGTGCGGATCGATGTCGAAGTCGCCGAGCACGCGCATGACGACGTTGCGCTGCGGATGGTTGCGCGCCTCCGCGGGGCTGATGCGGCCTGTGTCGATGAGATGCTGAACGTAGCTGTGGTCCTGCGTCATGCGGGTCAGGCGACCGTCGCGCAGCAGGTACGCGCGCGAGTCGCCGATGTGCGCGAGCACCCAGTAGCCCGCGACCAGCGCCACGGCGGTCACCGTGGTGCCCATGCCGGCGAGCTTGCGCTCGCGCTTCGCCTTGCCGACGATCGCGTCGTGCGCGGCCATGACGGACGTTTCCATCATCCGGGCGACGGTGCTCACGTCGCCGTTGACGTCATCGTGCTCGATGTGGGCGAGTGAACGGATGGCGATGGTCGAGGCGGTGTCGCCGCCGGCATGGCCACCCATGCCGTCGCAGATCGCGATGAGGTGCTCCCCGGCGAACGCGGAATCCTGGTTGTTGGAGCGCACGGTGCCGACGTCGGACACCGTGGTCGAGTACAGGAACAAGGTCTGTGATGCAACGGAATTTGGCATGAGCCGTCACCTCAATTCGAAGGTGGTGGCGCCAATGCGCACCGGCATGCGCGGGGGCAGCAGCATGGGCATGTTCAGCCGCTGCTGGTTGACGATGGTGCCGTTGGTGCTTCCCAAATCCTCGATCGCCCATTGACCGGAGGCGGGATCCTTATATATGCGGGCGTGATGCGAGGAGACGAATTCGTCGTCGAGCACCACGGTGTTGGACGCGGCGCGTCCCAGCGTGATGGATTCGCTGGTCAGCGGCACGGAGGCGCCGGCCTTCGGCCATCGATGATGACCAGCAGTGTGGGACCGGATTGCGGCGTGCGTTGCTGGCTTTGGCGCGGCGGCGTAACGGGCGCGGTCTGTGCGGCGGCCGGGCCGGACGGTGCCGGGCCGTCAGAGGATTTCATCGCGCGCTTGTCTCGGCGGCGTCGGGCCCGCGACGGCTGCGGGCTGAACGCTTCGATGTCTTTGTGCAGCGATCGCACCGCAAGCCAGACAAAGACCCACAGCAGGATCAGGAATCCATACTTGAGGATCGCAAAGGTAAGTTCGGTCATAACGGAAAGTCGACTCCTGGCTCGGGGTCACTCCTGCTCTCGTGAGGAAGCCCAGAACAGGATGCGGGTGCGCCGATGGTGATGGTATTGCCGTCCAGCAGCGTCGCGGCCGGCACCTGATGGCCTTCGACGTACGTGCCGTTGGTCGAACCCAGGTCGCGGGCGATCACGCCGTTTCCGTGATGTCGATTTCCAGGTGCTTGCGGGAGATGCCCGGATCGTCGATGACGATATCGCAACCGGAGCCGCGGCCGATCACCGTCTTGCTCTCGGTGAGCAGGTAGGGGTTGCCGTTGATGTCAAGCATCGGATGGTCCTCGGCCTGGTCGGTGGTGGTCACGGGGGTAACCGCGTTGCCCTGCACGGATTCGGAGCTCAGGTTGAAGCTGCCCTTGGGCAGGTCGAGGTCCTCCTCGAAGATGACCATCACGGGGCCGACGAACGCATAATGCTGGCTCTTGGCGTATTGCGTGAGGTTGTCCGCCAGCTCGTTGGCGAGCACTTCGCTGCCCCACTGTTCGATGCGATCGAAGTCGGCCGTGCTGAGCTTGAAACGGTATTCGTTCGGGGCTACCGTGCGGTCGCGGCGACCGGCATGGCTTCGGCGTCGATCTCGCGCTCCAGGGCGCTGGAAAGGTCGACAGGCTTCAGGTCTTTGGAGCCGAACTTGGAAAAGACTCCGTTGACCGCGCCTTCTACACTTTTCTCAAAACGGTCGAGAACGCTCATGGTGATCCCTTTCTATATCCTTACCCATCCTATACGTCAGTGGGGAAGTCAATTGTGATTTCTGAGGAAAAAGCCTGTTTGAGCGCAAAATTTCCACTTCTGACACGGCGTTGTGGGGCGTGAGACCTATTTGGACCGATGCCGTCCGCCTGATGCGCCAGCCCGCGGGGCGATCATGGGGAGGCAAGGGGGAGGGCTGCCGGCGTGGTTTGCCCAGTGCGGTGGCTACCGTGGTGGGCATGAACGATATGACGACTCTTCATGATGCAATCGGCGATTTTCCCCGCCACAAGGCGCAGACGCTGCGGTTCTCCTGCGGCGCCCCGCGTTCCGCGACCGCGATTGGCGACGGTTCCCGCGCGCTGTTCCTGCGTTCCGACGGCCCTGAGGACCTGGTGACCTCGCTGTGGCTGAGCGTGTTCGACGCGGACGGCACACATCGGGAGGTGCTGCTGGCCGACCCGCGTGTGCTGCTTGCGGACGCTGATGACGAGGACGTGCCTGCCGAGGAGAAGGTCCGTCGCGAGCGCGCCCGTGAAGGCGGCTCGGGCATTGTCTCGTATTCGGTGGATGCGGCTGGCCGCCGTGTGGTCTTCACGATCAACGGTCAGCTGTTCCTGACCGAGATCGCCGAAGACGGCAGCGGTCGCACCCGTATGCTGGCGGCGGATGGCATCGCCGCAGGAGAGGGTGCCACGCCGGTGCTTAATCCGCGCATATCGCCGGACGGCAGGCATGTGGCGTACACGACCGGCGAACATCTGATGCTGGTCGACATCGCGCCGCAGTGGCCGTCTGACAGTCGTCATGATGATGCCACCGACGACGACTGCGACGGCCAGCCGGCGCCGCACGCGCACGGCCACCGCTGCGGCGACGAGGAGTCGGGCGCCCCCTACGACCCCTCCGCCGACAAGCTCAGCACGCTGTGGAGCGTGTATCCGGACGATGACGCCGACGAGAACACGTGGAAGATCGGTCTGGCCGAATTCGTCGCCGGCGAGGAGATGGACCGTTACGACGGCTTCTGGTGGGGGCCGGACTCCCGTCACATCATCTTCGAGACGTTCAACGCGGCACCTGAGCCGATGTGGTACATCAGCGACCCGGCGAACCCGCAGACGCCGGCCTCCGGCCGTCGATACGCGCGTGCGCTCACCAGCAACGCCGATGTGCGCCTGACGCTGGCGGAGCTCGCGTACGACGGGCACGACGAGTATGCGGGACTGGGCATCCAGCAGATCTCCTGGAACCGCAAGGACTATGAATATGTCGCCGCGGTGCACTGGTCCGCCGGTCATGAGCCATTGCTGCTGGTGCAGAACCGCCGACAGACGCGTGACCAGGTGCTCTCGGTGCATCTCGGCTCCGAGGCCTCTGCGGGCTCGGCGCCGGTCGGCTCCACGACCGTGCTGGAGGAGCATGCCAACGACCAGTGGCTCGACATCATCCAGGGCACACCGGCCTTCACGCCGGACGGACGCCTGGTCTGCGCGCTCAACGACATGGACGCCGACACCAACCGGCTGACGGTGGACGGCCGCCCGTTCACGCCCGCCGGCTGGCAGGTGCGAGAGGTGCTCGACGTCACCGATGAGGACGTGCTGGCGGTCGTGCAGCGCACCCCGGAACTGGACGGATACGAGGCGCCCGACGGACTGAGCCCGTGGCGAGGCAACGCCGACGGCCATGACGCCCGCAGCTTCGACGTGGTGAGCTTCGATTATGATGGCAATGTGCTGCCGATGACCGCACGGCCCGGTTCCTGGTCGGCCAGCCGGTGCGGCGAGGGCCTGGTGATCTCCGGGCGCGACATGGACTCGGCGAAATCCGTGATGTCGCACTCCTTCACGATGCACCCGATCGACGGGGGAGCCGCGCCGGAAAACGATGGCGATGGCTCCGCCGCGATGAGCACGCTCGTCTGCCCGATCGACAACCATGCCGCCGAACCCGGTTTCGCGCCGAACGTGCGCTTCGCCCGGCTCGGCGAGCATCGCCTGTACACGGCCATCATCGCGCCGAGCGCCGATAGCCCGTACGCGAAGGCCGACAAGCTGCCGGTGCTGCTCAAGCCGTACGGCGGCCCCGGATTCCAGCAGGTCGTGTTCAACCAGGCGTACTACTGGGACGCGCAGTGGTGGGCCGACCAGGGCTTCCTGGTCGTCACCGCCGATGGCCGCGGCACCACAGGCCGCGGGCCGCGATGGGACCGTGAGATCTTCGAGAACATGAAGGACGTCACGCTTGCCGACCAGGTGGAGGCGGTGCATGCGTTGGCCCAGGCCGTCGAGGAGCTGAACCGCGGCACCGCGCAGGACGGCGACGCGTCGCGCATCCCCGCCCCGGACCTCGACAAGGTGTGCATGATCGGCTGGTCGTACGGCGGTTTCCTATCGGCGCTCGCGGTGCTGGACGCCCCGGACGTGGTCAAGGCGGCATGCGCCGGCGCCCCGCCCACCGATTGGACGCTGTACGACACGCATTACACCGAGCGCTACCTCGGGCTCGACCCGGCGGCGTACGAGCGCAACAGCATCATCGCCGACGCGCCGAAGCTCGCCCGCCCGCTGATGCTGATTCACGGCTTCGCCGACGACAACGTGACCATCGCGCACAGCCTGCGCCTCAGTCAGGCGCTGATGGCCGCCGGCCGTCCGCACACCTTCCTGCCGCTGACTGGAATCACGCATATGACCAATGACCCGGTCGTCGCGGAGAACCTGCTGACGCTGCAGCGCGACTTCCTGCGCGATGCCCTCGACCTGTGACCGGTCGCCCGTTTCGGGGCGGAATGGAACGGCATCCCGCCCCGAAACGCGGCAAATGCGACATCGGCGGCGATTGTGCACAGTATGTCCGATATCGCGTTCGACATATGGGCGGTTCGTGTCCACATATGACCTCGGTGGTGCGCTGTGGGCGAATCCAGCTCTTACGGCTGGGGATATACTCTCACTGAGCATGATCGGGCGGAAGATACGAAACGAGGGGTTTGGTGCGTACGATTTGGCGAATATTCACGCGCGACCTCATGCGCATCCTGCGCAACCCGGTCGCGGTGGTGGTGACGCTGGGCGTGGCCATCATCCCATCACTGTATGCATGGTGCAACATCCTCGCCAACTGGGACCCGTATTCGTCGACCGGCAACCTCCAGGTCGCCGTCGCCAATGAAGACAAGGGCACTACATCAGATCTGGTCGGGCGGCTCGACGCGGGCAAGCAGGTCGTCAGCCAGCTCAAGAAGAACGACCGGCTCGGCTGGACGTTCGTCAGCGCCGACAAGGCCGTGGAAGGCGTGCAGTCCGGCGAATACTACGCGGCGATCGTACTGCCGAAGGACTTCAGCGAAAGCCTGATCAATTCGATCACCGGCTCTTCCGACAAGCCGAACATCATCTACTACGTCAACGAGAAAAAGAACGCCATCGCGCCGAAAATCACTGATACGGGCGCCACGACCATCGACTCCCAGATCAATGCGACATTCGTCTCCACCGTCAGCAAGACACTCGCCCAAACGATGACGAAGGAGGGCGGCAAGCTCAGCCAGTCCGCCGACGGCACGCGCACCAGCGTCGTCAACGACCTCAACGGCCTCATCGAGCAGCTGAACGACATCGACTCATCGCTCGGGCGCATGGGCGGCACGTTCGACGATGCGGAAAAGGGCGTCAAACAGGCCAAGTCCACCGTCGCCTCGCTGAAACGTCAGATCTCATCCGCGCAGAAAGCCGCGAAACAGTCGCAGAAACTGCTCACGCAGGTGCAGGGCAGCGCCCAATCGTTCTCGTCGTCGCTTGCGGGCGCATTCGACAACGGATCCGTGCAGCTGTCCGGCATCGGCGTCAGCGTGAACAACGCGGCGGGAGACGCGCTCAGCGCCTTCAACACCGCACAAGGCAGCATCGACGACATCACCAATGCTCTGCAGAAGCCGATCGACGGCGCGGCTACGCTGTCCAGTGACCTCAAGGACGCGATGAACAAGGCCGGCATCGATGCCGCGACACCGCCATCGGCAAGCAGATCTGGCAGCAGATAGACGCGCTCGACAAGACCGTGAACACCCAGCAGGGCCAGCTCGACGCCTTCCACAAGGACACGTCACAGTTCATCAGCTCCGGCAAGAGCGCGGCCACCAGCCTTTCGGACGCCACCAGCACCGCCACCGGCAGCGGCATCGGCATACTCAACCGCGCACGCACGACGCTCACCGGAACCGTCACCCCGAACCTGACCGCGGGATTGAGCAACTTCGCCACGCTCAGCGGCACAATCGACGGCACGCTGTCATCGCTGTCATCCACGCTCGGCCAGTCCGACAGCCTGTTTGACGAGCTGTCCGACACGCTGAGCCAGGCGAAAACCACCGTGGCCGGCACGCAGAAATCGCTCGCCGACCTCACCGACAGCGTCAGCGGCGTGCGCACCGACATCGCCGCGCTCGGCAGTTCGGCCACATACCAGAAAATCAAGCAGGCCCTGAACATCGACGGCGACAGCTTCGGCGAATTCATGGGCACACCGGTCGAACTGTCCACCAAAAGCGTCTACCCGATGGACAACTACGGCTCCGCGGTCACCCCGTTCTACACGAACCTGGCGCTGTGGGTCGGCGGATTCGTGCTCGTCGCCATCTACAAGCTAGAGGTTGACCGCGGGCGGCTCGGCGACGTGACCGCGTCGCAGGCGTATCTCGGGCGGTGGCTGCTGTTCGTGGTCGTCGGATTCCTCCAGGCCTGATCGTCATGATCGGCGATCTCGCGCTGGGCATCCAATGCGAGCATCCGTTCCTGTTCATCCTCGCCGGCATTTTCGCCTCGTTCGTCTACGTGAACATCATTTACGCGCTCGCCGTGGCGTTCCGGCATATCGGCAAGGCCGTCGCCGTGATTCTGGTGATCATCCAGATTCCGGGCGCGGCGGGCCTCTACCCGATCGAGATGATGCCGGAATTCTTCCGCGAACTGCACCCGTGGCTGCCCTTTACCTACGGCATCAACGCGATGCGTGCCCGATAGCGGGACTCTACGGCAACCATTACTGGATCGACATGCTGCATCTGTTCCTGTACCTGCCCGTCGCGCTGTTCATCGGGCTGGTCGTGCGCCGGTACGCGCTGAACCTGAACGCGCTGTTCGACCGGCGGCTGGCCGAAACCGACCTGATGATGACCGAGCACAACGCGATGGTCAACGAGTCGGTGAGCTTCTCTTCGATCCTGAACGAGTTCTCGAACACCGAAGAGCTTCGCAAGGTGATCCGCCGTCGCGCGAAACGGTTCTTCGGGCGCTATCCGCGGCTGATCCGCGCCGGGCTGGCCCTGCTGATCGTGCTGCCGTTCGTGTTCCTCATCCTGCTGTTCGTCATCCCAAACAAGGTGGCGATGCTGACGACGTGGATCCTGTCGATAATCATCATCGATGCCTTCCTGATCGTGGTCGAATACATGGACCGGTACGCGCGCGGCAGCTGGGCGTCAGCGCCATGAGCGCGGACGCGTTCCGCGACGCCGTGCTGCGTGGATACACGCACCGGCACCTGACGTTCCGCACGTCCGGGAGGTCGCCGCGCAAGCATGCCGTCTCCAAGGCGGCTCGGGACGACGGTGATGCCGGGGCCGCCGGCGACGGTGACATCGGGGAGCTCGGTGAACTCGACGGCCTTGACTGGCCGGCGCAACCGATTTCAGGCAATGACGATGCCGAAGGCGGCAATAACGGCAATGAGGAGAGCGCCGGGGAGACCACCGAGCAGATACCGCCCGCAAGGCAGATGCCGTTCGCCGGGCAGGAGGACGAGACGCGATGAAAAACATCTGGAGGATCTTCACGCGCGACGTCTGCCACGCCACGCGCAACGTCATCGCGATCATCGTGGCCATGGGACTGATCATCGTGCCGGCGCTGTACGCTTGGTACAACATCGCCGCCAGCTGGGACCCGTACGGCAACACCAAATCGTTGAAAGTGGCCGTGGCGAACGTCGACAGCGGATACAAATCCGACCTGATCCCGGTGCGTGTCAACATCGGCGAGACCGTCGTCAGCTCGCTGCGCGCCAACCATGACCTCGACTGGCAGTTCGTCGACCGCGACACCGCGATCGACGGCGTGCATTCTGGCGAATACTACGCGGCGCTGATCATCCCCAAGCAGTTCAGCGCCGACATGATGACGCTGTTCTCGCCGGAAATGAAGCACGCCGAACTGGAGTACTACCTCAACGAGAAAATCAACCCGATCGCGCCGCACATCACCGATCAGGGCGCGTCCACGGTCGCCACGACCATCGACCAGACCTTCGCGAAGACCCTCGCGCAGGTCGCCCTCGACCTGGTATCCAGCCTGCTGAAATTCGCGCAAAGCCCGCAAATGAGCGAGTACGTATCCAACGCCACGAAACACATTTCGTCGATTTCGTCGCAGCTGAAGTCCGCCGCGTCACAGGCCGACTCCTACGCAAGCCTGATGGGCGCGACAGGCAAAATCATCAGCTCCACCGACCGTCTGCTCGGCTCGACCGGATCCAGCGCGTCGGACGCGAAGAAAGCGCTGAAACAGGGCACGGCCGGCGTGAAAAGCCTGGACGAGGCCCTAGCCGGCGTCTCGACGAGCATGAGCTCGTCGCTGTCCGACGCCGCGGGAGCCTACGACACGATCAGCAAGCAGGTGGACGCCGCGTTCTCCGACATGGGCTCCCAATCCTCCCAGATTACCGACAAGCTCACCACGCTGCAGCGCAACATCCAATCGCAGGCCGACACATTCGGCACATACGCGGAGGCGCTGCGCTCGCTGGCCGACGCCGCGCACCTGCAGGCGGTCAGGACGCGCTCAACAACGCGGCTCAGCAGGCGCAGAACACGCAGAACGAGCTGCAGAAGGTCGCCGACAGCATCGGCGACGCCTCCAAGAAAATCACCGACGGCACCGCCAGTGCGGACGACACGCGCAAATCCCTGAAGAAGCAGATAGCCGCCGCGAAGCAGTCGATCACCGACATGGCGAACACGTACGACACCACGATCAAGCCGCAGCTCGACGAGCTGGGCAAGTCGATGAGCGATGTCGTCAAGCAGTCGGGGAGCGTCATCGACGGACTGGCCGCCACCGCCACCAGCATGTCCGGCCTGTCCGGCGACATCACCGGCAGCCTGTCCGACGTGCAATCCTCGTTGGGCGACGCGGCGACCACCCTGAACGCCTCGGCCGAGAAACTCGACTCGCTCAACAAGCAGCTGACGGCGGTCGTCGGAGGCAGCGGCATGCCCGATCTCTCGCAGATCACGTCAGCCGACCCCGATTCGATCGCCACGCTGCTGTCCGCCCCGGTCTCGGTGAACCGCATCGCGCTGTACCCGGTCGCCAACTATGGTTCCGCCATGACGCCGTTCTATACCGTGCTGTCGATCTGGGTGGGCGCGATCATCCTCGTCGCCATGATGAAGGTGTCGGTGTCCGACCGCGAGAAGGCGAAGGTGCTCGGCCTCGGCGAAACGCTGCCGATGGGCGAGACGATGGGCGTGAAGGAGGCCGTGATCGCCGGACGGACCGCAGGGCCGGGCGCGATGCTCGACGTGCTGCGCAAGCCACGCCCCGAGTCGCCCGGCAACGCGCGACAGTTCGGCCTGCACCCGTATCAGGAGTATTTCGGGCGATACGCCATTTTCGGCGCGATGGCGCTGCTGCAGGGCACGCTGGTATGCCTGGGCGACATGTTCTTCCTCGGCGTGCAGTGCGAGCATCCGCTGCAGTTCCTGATGGTCGGCTGGCTGTGCGCGCTGGTGTTCTCGCTGCTGATCTACACGCTGACCGTGTCGTTCGGCGATATCGGCAAGGCCGTCGCCGTGGTGCTGCTGGTCATGCAGGTCGCCGGTTCGGGCGGTACGTTCCCGATCGAGACGTTGCCGCCGTTCTTCCAGATGATCTGCAAGTGGCTGTTGTTCCCGTACGGGGTCGATGCGATGCATTCGGCGATGGCGGGGTCGTTCGGCAACGAATACTGGGTGTCGATGGGCAAGCTGGCGCTGTTCATCCTGCCGGCGCTGCTACTCGGCCTGGTGCTGCGCAAGCCGGTGATGCGGTTGAATGATTGGATCATCCGCAATCTCGAATCCACCAAGGTCATGTGACGTGAGTCGGCGGGCGAGCGGTAGGCTGGCCGCGCGGGTGCGGCGGCCGGTAGCCGCCGGTTGCCGGCTGTCCGGCCGCCCGGCCGTGACGCCGGCCGAAGCCGGTCGTTTTTTCCCCCCTGCCCGTCGCCGGCGTGAAAGGCGGTACAGTGGAGGCTATGCAAGTGAAGCTTATCGACGAGAACCGCTATGCAGACGAGATGCGCGAGACGGTGCTGCCCGCGCTCGCCACATGCCGGTCCGAAGGCTGGATGGCGCCGGCGGACGACGACGGTCTGCCGCCGCTGCAGCGTGCGGGCAAACTGCATTACGTGTGTTACGACGCGGCGAAATTCGACCGGTTGAGCGAGGACGGCGCCGCCGCCACATTCCGCGGTGCCGTGGTGATCTCCCACGGGTTCACGGAGTTCGCCGCGAAATATGCGGAGATGGTGTGGTACTTCCTGCTCGCAGGGTACTCGGTGTGTGTGTTCGAGCACCGCGGACATGGGTATTCCGCGCGTGACGTCGACAATTCGTCCCTGGTGTGGATTGATGATTGGCGGCGGTATGTGGCCGATCTGGCGAAATTCGCGGAGACGGTGGGCAAGGATTACGCGGATGGCCGTCCGCTGAACCTGTACTGCCATTCGATGGGCGGCGGCATCGGGGCGAGTGTGCTGGAGACGCATCCGACGCTGTTCGACAAGGCCGTGCTGTCGTGCCCGATGATCGCGCCGGTGACCGGTATGCCGAACTGGCTGGCGTCGGTGCTTGCCGGCGCGATGTGCCGGCTCGGGCTGGGACGGCACATGGTGTTCGGGCAGAGTGAGTTCACGCCGGAGCTGGATATGGCCGATTACGAGGGCGCGAGCGAGGCCCGCGTGCGCTGGTTCCAACAGCAGCGCATCGACGACCCGCATCAGCGGACGTACGCGGCGACATTCGCGTGGGTGCGGCAGGCGCTGCGACTGTCGCGTGCCGTGCAGCGGCCGGAGGCGTGCGACAATGTCGAGACGCCGGTGCTGCTGTTCCAGGCCGGGCGCGACGTGTGGGTGCTCAACGAGCCGCAGAACCGGTTCGCGCAGGAGGTCAACTCCGATGGAGGGAATGTGCGTGTGGTACGCATCGAGAACTCGCTGCATGAGATTTTCAGCATGCCCAATGCCGTTCTTGGGCCGTATCTGGAGCGGATTCTGGGCTTCTTCGGCTCATCTGAGATGCCGACGTTCTGATGGTTTGTGACGGATGCCGACCGGATGAGTCCGCAATGAAAGATGTCGTGAAACATGCCGTGAAACATATCGTGAAACAGTCGAAAACGCCGGCCGCCGAGTCGGCGCCCGAGACTGCATCATTCGAGCGTACGCCGAAAGCCATGCTGCTGGGCGCCGTGCTGGTGCTGCTTGGCGGTGTGCTGTGGGGCATCAACGCCACAGTGTCGAAATTGCTGATGGCCGACTATCACGCCGACCCGCTGTGGATCGCCTGCGTGCGCGAGCTCGCGGCCGGCGCGTTGTTCCTGGCCTGTGCCGGTGTGCGTACGCCGAAACTATTGGCAGGTGCGGTGCGCGACCGACGCTCCTACCCGATGCTGCTGCTCGCCGCGCTGACCTGCGTGCTGTTCGTGCAGGTCTCGTATCTGTCCGCGATCGACTGGACGAACTCCGGCACCGCGACCGTATTGCAGACGTTGAACCTGCTGTTCGTGCTGGCGTATGTGTGCATACGCGGGCGCCGCTGGCCGGGGCTGCGCGAGAGCATCGGCGTGGCGTTGGCGTTTACCGGTACGGTGCTGATCGCCACCGGAGGAGATCTTTCCACGCTGAAGCTGCCACTGGTCGGATTGCTATGGGGCCTCGCCGACGCGGCGTGTACGGCGGCGCTGTCGATTCTGCCGGCCAAGCTGGTAGCGCGATGGGGCAATCTTGCGGTCAACGGCATCATGTTCGTCATATCCGGTTTGGTGCTGACGCCGTTCGTCCGCCCGTGGGCCAGCGCGCCGCAGCTGGATTGGTTCGGCATGCTGCTGATGGTGTTCACCGTTGTCGGAGGCACGTTCGGCGCATATTGGCTGTTCCTGGCCGGCGTGATGCGTATCGGCTCGATGCGCGGCACAATGCTGGGTACCAGCGAGCCGATCGCCGCGACGATATCCGCCGTGCTGTGGGCCGGTGCGGTGTTCACGCCCACGGATTTCGTCGGCTTCGTGATGATCATTGTCATGGTGTTCCTCGTGCGCTAGCACGCGTGGCCCGCATGCCGACATACGGTCTCTCTCGCGTGCGACGCGCTTCACCGACTGTTTGCGTTCTTAAGTGCGCGCCGAGACGACAAGTCCGCGCACATAGGAACGTAAACAGGGCGATTTGCGTTCCTACGTGCGCATGGTCGTCGTTTTGGCGCGCACTTAAGAACGCAAAACCACGTTTCGCCCGCCAGGCCAGGCGTCGCGGGATGTGTGGATAGTGATAGGTGAGCATCCGAATGCATAGAACGGGGGGCTGCCATGCATGAGTCATCGTATAAGGCCGGTTCGGGGCGACGTTATCAGTCCGGGCAGGGGCGTCCGGGTCGCGTTCCGCGGATCCTCGTCACTGTTGTCGCCGTAATCGCGCTCATCGTGGGCGGCCTCGCACTGGTTCGGGCCGTCGCACCCCATGCAATCGCGAAGCTGACAGCGGTATCCGTGCGCAGCCTGGCAATCGGCGCGGCGGCGCTGATCGTCGTCGCCATCATACTGATCGTCATGGCTCGCGTGGCTTCCCGACGCGGCAACCGAGTGAGCGTGCGCGGAACCGCAGGCGGAGCCATCGTCGCCGTCGTATTCGCCATCATGCTGACCGTAGCCGCGCTGCTGATCTCCAACCTGTTCAAGGACGGCATCGTCAAGCCGTCATCGCCCGACAAGTCACCTGCTCAGAGTGCGCAGAACATGCAACAATCAGTTGAGGAGGCTGGCATCTACTGCGAGTCCGGCTGGTCGGAACTCTCATCGCAAGGGTATCCGGGTGTGACGGACGTCGAGATATGCCTCAAGCCGCGCATCGCCTACGTCACGTTCGATAACGAATTCGCTGCCGACATGTACCGCGCGCCTTTGCGATACAAAATCATCGAGATGTTTGACGAGCAAGCGAACAGCACCATCTCCAAGGGAGACTGGCGGCTGTTGAGTGGCAAGAAATGGTCGGTGTTCAGCTACAGGACCATCATTGACAAGCTCCAGAAGCAGTGGGGTGGAACCGTCGAGAAAATAGGATGACGGCGGATGATCCGGGTGCGATGCAACCGCGGCACATGAGGCGCGGACGCGGTTCTCCGCGAAGGCTATGATGGAAACGTGAATGACGTCTCGAATCAGCCGGCAGCGAAGACCCCAGCCGAATCATCCTCCGAGTCCACCGAATCCTCCCGTTTCACACGCGGAGACAGCACGCTGACCACCGTAGGACGGATCGTCATGGTCTACGCGGTCGTCCAGCTGCTGATGGCGATCAGTGCGCTCGCGTCACTGTCCGGCCTTGATCCCGCGGCTTCCGTGCAAGTGATCGGCGGGTGGCGCATCGGCCTGCGCGTGGCATGGTTCACGCTCGGCCTGGTGTTCGCGGGCAATTGCGTGCTGTATCTGATCGGCGGATGGCTCGGCCGCCGGGCCGGAGCGGACACGTCCAAATCCCGGCCGTTCATGGCACTGATGTGGCTTTCCGTGGTGACCACGCTTATCGGTCTGCTCGCCGCGCGGGCGACCACATCCGGCTGGGAGGCGTGGTTTTCGCTTCTGATCGCCGTGATCCTTTCCCTATACGCGACCAAAGTCGTAAAGCGCAGCACGCGCATCTGAGCGGTGACATCGGCGGCTGGCCTACAGACGAGCGAAACGCCGCCAATCGACGGTGCTGTGAGTGAACGCAACGCAAAGAAAAATCAGGTATGGTGAGACGCATGAGCGAGCAGAACAATCACGATACAACAAACAACTCCCGGCGCAACCCGGCCGCGGCGGACGGCCCGTCCATGCAGACGGCCTATTTCGCGGGCGGATGCTTTTGGGGGCTGGAACGCTACTTCCAGAACGTCGACGGTGTCACGGACACCACGGTCGGTTACGCGCAGTCGAAGGTCGAATCACCCTCCTATGAGCAGGTGTGTGCGGGCGTCACCGACGCCGCGGAGACCGTGAAAGTTGTGTTCGACCCAGCGCAGGTGACGCTGCGAACGCTCACGCTGCTGTTCCTGGAGGTCATTGACCCGTTCTCGGTGGACCGTCAGGGCGAGGACAGTGGGCGGCAGTACCGCACCGGCATGTTCTTCACGGACGCGACGCAGCAATCCGTGTATATCGCCGCGCTGGAGCAGCTGGTCGATCGGCAGCCCGCCCGCCCGGCGGTCTTGGTCGAGCCGCTGCGCAACTTCTACCCTTGGCCGAGGCGCACCATCAGGATTATCTGATCGCCAATCCGGGAGGCTTCTGCCATATTCCGCTGGCCGCCATCGCGAACGTGAAACGGCGGCAGAAGTATGTGGAAAAGATCTGGGACCTGACGCTCGAACAGTTCGCGGTCACGCAGTGCGCGGCCACCGAGCGGCCGTTCGTCAACGCCTACGACGAGGAGTTCGAGCCGGGCATCTACGTGGATGTGGTCAGCGGCGAGCCGTTGTTCTCATCGCGCGACAAATTCGATTCCGGCTGCGGTTGGCCGGCGTTCTCCAAGCCGATCGCGGACGAGCTGTTGACCGAGCACGCGGATCATCGCATCCCGGGGCGCGACCGCATCGAGGTGCGGACGGCCGACACGCAGATCCACCTCGGGCACGTGTTTGACGATGGGCCAGCCAATCGGGGCGGTTTGCGGTACTGCATGAACTCCGCCGCGCTGCGCTTCGTGCCGCGCTCGCGCATGGAGGCGGAAGGCTACGGCGACTGGTTGCCTGCGGTGGATGGCGAATAGCCGTTCAGAGAGCCGTTGCGCGCCTTTTCCTCCGCGCCAGCCATCGCCGCCATTGGCCATGGACTAGCGCAACGGTCGCGATGAGACTGGCCGCCGCAGCCAATCCCAGAGAATACACGAATCCCGGAGTGCTGAAGCCGTGGGCGATCACCAGGGCGTTGGAACCGATGCAGATCGCCGCGAACGAGGCGAGCGTCGCGATACGCAGCCATGGCATCCAGCGCGCCGGGATTCTTGCGACGGCGAGATACAACGATGCGATAACGACGACTTGCAGGCATGATGCAGCGACGAATTGCCACAGCATCGCCGGATCATGCAGAAATGCGGTTTCGGGGAACATTCTGATGATTTCGCGGATGGTGTTCGGCAGGCGCCACCATTTGAGCCATACTAGCCAAGCGTCCACTGCCACTGCGATGCCCCACGCCAATCCTGTGCGCAGGCGCAGCTGTGGCGACGCGCGTCGGATGCTGCTCTTGGCGATGAGCGTAGATTCTCTCATCGTCGGCTCCTTCGAAGGCGAATCAGGTATATCGCACATTGTGAAGGCGCGGTTGCCGCGAATCGCCGCCAAACCTCATACGAACGGGCAGACTTTTCGCGGGAAGGGGCAGCCATCTGCGTTTCAGGGGTTGATTTCGTGTTCGCCAAACGTCTATCTACGTTTCGAGGGGTTGCCAAAACGCGATGCCCGGGGTATTGAGCGCCAATCGCCATTGGAATCATGCGGTTTTGGGGGTGCTTATACTTGGCCACCAACCCTCGAAACGCAGATAGATGTTCGGATCAAACCGAATCGCCCCCTCGAAACGCAGATAGCCTTCTGACAGCGCTTATCTGCGCAATCTCTCACCCGACAAGGTGCCGGTACAGCTCAGGATCCAGCGGCCGCGCAAGTCTCAGTGTGGAGAGCGTGACCTTCACCGTACCGTCTCCGGCCGCGTTCGGCTTGGTGGTGAGCGTCGGATTGTCAAACGCAGCGACGTGGCCAACGTAGTAGTACTTGCCATCGGCCTCTTCCGCCTTGCGCATGACGAATAGCGGGACGAAATGCGTACGGCCCCAGTCCGGTCCCACACCGCTCAGCGCCCACTGGAATTCCGGAGACTGCGGGGTGCGTCCGTTCTTGCTGAAGTATTTCATTTCCTGTGTGCTCAGGAATTCATCCTCGTATTGGCTGGCCGCGTATTTCACGAAGATGGGCATGGTGTTGGTGTCTTTGTCGAGCAGGTACCCGCCTACGTTCTGAGGTGTGTTCTCCTTCTTCCATCCGCACAGGCGCATGACGTCAGCCATGGAGTATTTGCGCTCATACAGGAACGCATGGTCAAAAGCGCGTCGCCGGCTCTGCGCCTCCTGGAACAGGTCTCGGCAATTGGCCAAACCGGTGCGCAGCGTGTCTGCGAGAAAGATGCGGAACGTGCGATTTTCGGCGAGCATGTTGACGAAGCCGGAGCTTAAACGATAGGCCGGTTCGCCCTGATCATCGTCGGCCAGCGTCTCCACCAGTGGCAGGTTCCCGAAACGTTTGCGATTCGGTCCGGTGAAGTATGAGTAGTCAAGCACGCTGATAGCGGAGTCGAACTGCGCATCCGAGAGATCAGCCTGTGGGAAGTCCGCATGGATCGCATCAAGCAGCGCATCTCGACTGATTGGCGCGGATGCGTTCCAGCTGACAGGAGTCTCGTCATCCAGGCGCTCTTCGGCAAGCCGACACAGCCGTTCGAGGATGGCCAACTCATGAGGGCGCAGCCCGGGCAGCAGCAATTCCGTGGCCATCTTGAGGACCGCGTCTTCGGTGTCGGTTACCGGGTCCAGCTGATCCTCAAATGTTGCCTCGTGGTTCTTGCCGCCGCCGAGGCTCTTCTCGCGCGATCGCACGAAATCGAGGTAGTTGCTGCGCTTCGTGGCCAATGTATACGGCAAGGAAGGATCGTAGGCGTAGATATCCATGAGCATCGGAATGCGGCCGAGCTCGTATCGCACCTGCCGGTATTGTTCCGATAGCTTCTTCATTTCGGACCAGTCGGCGGTGTCCAGTGATTTCAGCACGCGTTCCTTGGCGATCGGGTCGAAGCTTATGGAGGACAACCCGATCGATTTGCGCTGCAGGTTCTTGCGCGCGCGGTCGCGGTCACCGGTGTTGCCGTACAGAGGCCACGGGGATCAGGTAGTTGTTGTTGTAGTTGCCGATGAAATCGATGACCACGACGCTGTCCTTGTACGGGAACTTGCGCAGTCCGCGGCCAAGCTGCTGGGTGAATATGATGCTGGACTCTGTGCTGCGCAGCATCACGATCTGGTTGACGGCGGGGATATCGACGCCCTCGTTGAACATGTCGACGGTGAACAGGTAGTCGAGTTCGCCGTCGGTGAGCCGCCGGACGTATTCGTCGCGTTTTTCCTGCGATAACGGCTTGCCGTTGACGTCTTTGCTGGTCACCGCTGCCGTGCGATAGGGGCGTTCCGCTTGCTGGTTCCAATGCTCGTTGAACAAGCGGGACAGCTCGTGCGCCTCCTCCTGCCTGCTGCAGAACACCAGCCCGGTGACGGGGATCCCGAATTGCCCGTATTCCTGCAGCTTGTCGATGATATAGCGCACGCGCTGCTCGGTGGCGAGCTGCCCGATCTCGTATTTGAGCTGTTTCGACTCCTTCGCGTCGAGCCCCTGTGAAACATCGAGGCAGTGCATGTCCTGGTCAAGATTCCTCGTCGGAACCGAGATATTCTGCGACGCCGTAATAATGGAACGGGCAGAGCATGTTTTCGTCCAGAGCCTTCTGCAGTCGGATCTCATAGGCGATGTTGTGGCCGAACAACTCGAAGATGTTGATGCCATCGGTGCGTTCCGGTGTGGCGGTCATGCCCAGCATGAAGTCGGCGTCCCTGAAATGGTCGATGACGCGCTGATACCCTTCGGCGCCCGCATGATGAACTTCGTCGACAAGAACGTAGTCGAACTCGTCAGAGGCGAATTGCGCCAGTGCCTCCGGCTGGCGCATGGTCTGCACCGTGGCGAACACGTAACGCCGATCCTGTTGTTTGCTGGTCCCGGTATACAGTCCCAGCTCGGATTGCGGACAACCGAGCACTTTTTGGTAGGATTTCATCGCCGCTTTGAGGATCATCTGCTGCTGGGCGATGTACAGCATGCGCCGCCGGTACTCACGCACGTCGAACGCGGAAAGATAGGTTTTGCCTGTTCCCGTGGCCGACACGATGATCGCGCGATGCTCCCCTTGCTCGCGTAGTTTCTTCAGGCTCGCGAGGGCTTCTTTCTGCATGGCGTTCGGCTGGATCTCACGGCCTTCGAGGGACTTCAGAATGTCGCGCCGTGGCGGCGCGTACTTCTTGAAATCCTCCTCATACTGTTTGATCCATTCCTCGGTGAGCGGCTTGGAATCGGCGATCTGTGAGTCGATTTCATCTCGCACCTGCGCGACCAGTTCGCCATTGGTGAGGATGAGACCTTGAGATTCCATTCGCGTTGAGTGTTCAATGCGGCGCCGGTAAGATTCGAACTGCCGACGAACAGGTCGTAGTACGGGGTGCCGTTGCGCATGCGGCGCGAGAATACGTATCCTTTGGGATGGAACGGCTGCCCTTGAGCGACTGATACTGAAGAGTCGGAGCCTGCCCACGCGGACGTCCACGCCTGCCGTCCGCTGTAGGTGAAGCAGTTCCCAGAAAGCGCGTGGGTCGTTGAAATGATTCTTCGTCGACGTGATCAGTCTGCTGACCTGCTCGGGCGCATTGGCATGATGACTGCGGAAGTCCTCGAACAAACTGAGTATGGCATCAGGAGAGACGAAGGCGACGGAGATGTCGAAGGAATCGCTGTTCGTGAGCGCATCGCTGATTTCATCATGCATGGTGAGGTCGCCTGGGCGGTTCGAAATCAGCGTTGGCTTATAGCTTTCGGGGGGCGTCCTGCCGGGGTTCGATCAGTCCGGAGATGACGCTTTCCAGCACGGAATGCGTGGCATCGGTTTTGAGGTCTGACTGCGGGTTGAGTGATTCTCGCGTATTCATGGCCGGCTCGGTTCCTCGGAGGTGTCCGACGTTGTCTGGGTGAGGAAGCGCATGCCTGCGATGATGCCGACGGCCGTACGGTCGACCGGAGCCCAATTCAGCTGTGGCATTGCGGAAGGATCCAGCCAACGGATGTCCGTGTGCTCGGTCAGCCGTGGCATGCCGTTGATTAGGTGACAAATGAATGTGATGAGTCGGATCCACCGTGCCGAAGTCGTAGGCGTACTCGCTGGTGCACACCTCATCGGCGACCTCGATCTCACAGAGCAGTTCTTCTTCGATCTCCCGATGCAATGCCTGACGAGCCGTCTCGTAAGGCTCTATTTTCCCGCCGGGGAATTCCCAATATCCGGCGAGAGATTTTCCCGGTCCGCGTTGCGCGCATAACACCGCTCCATCGCGTACGATCGCCGCACCCACAACGTTGATGATCTTGGCATGAGAGTCCATGGTTACCCAGGATACAACGGCGGCGTTTGATAATGCGATTGTGCGGACGGATGTCATGAGCGGCATGTGAAGTGATTGCAATTGCTGTCGGAAGTTTCAGCTACTGAAAGTTTGACACAAACCGCTCGGCAAATACCACCACCAGCAAGTATGACCGCGGCGCCGCGGTTGGAGGTCGGCTGCCCGCGATCCTTCAGCGAGACGCCAGCACAACCGTCACCATGACAGCTGCGCCGCGTCGCTGTCGGACGAAGGGGCCGCAAGATTCGCGTCGCTCGTGTAGCTCGTGCCCGGCTCCGGTGCGACGGTCTCATGCGGATCCGGAATCGCTGCGGCTGCGCTGGCTGTGCTCGCGCCCGCGTCACCTTCCAGTCCTCTGGCCACCTCATCGAGAAAATCGTCGACTTCGTCGATGTCGTATCCCCCTCTGAAACGCACATTGCTGAAGGTCTTCTCCTTGATGCGCCTTGCGAGCGAGTGGTCGCCGGTCGCCATGCGGTCGACGATTTCGTCAAGGAAGTCGTCGACCTCTCTGGTGCTATACCCTTCCTTGAACCGCACTGTGGTGAACGTTCTCGATGTGATGGCGTCTGCGCTGATCATGACTGATCCTGTCTGTCGCTGGATATCTCGCGCTTCCACTCTACTCTCGCCTCGCTTGTTGGAATTGCGATTATGGAAGCAGCATTGAAGCCCGCCGCGCCCTCTGCCGTCACGGTGGTGATCACCAGCTGCAATCCGGGAGCGCTCATCCGTGAAGCAGTCGAATCTGCGCTCGCCCAGACGATTCGTCCCGATTGCGTCATCGTCGTCGATGATGGTTCCGACGATCCGGCCTCCATCGCAGTGCTTGATGGGCTCGCCGAACTCGGTGCGCCAGGACGCGACGGTACCGCTCCCGCCGGCCAGTTTGCGCCGGTCCTCGAAAAAACATCCCTATATCAATTCCCGTCCTGCCCACCTACAGGACGGGACGATTCACCTGCTCGGCGCTAGACTGAAGATGTCAATCGTAGTCAAACCAAAGGCGGTCATATCATGATTCTCGTCACCACCACCCCGTCCGTCGACGGTTACATCATCAATAGCTATCAGGGCATCGTGTTCGGTGAAGTGATTTCCGGCGTCAACATGTTCAAGGATATCGGTGCCGGCCTGCGCAACATGTTCGGCGGACGCAGCCAGGGCTATGAAGAGGAGCTGATGAGGGCGCGCAACGAGGCGATTCTTGAGATGCAGCAGCGGCCGAGGCAATGGGTGCGCACGCCGTGGTCGGTGTGGACATCGACTACGAGGTGCTTGGCGCCGACAACGGCATGCTGATGGTCACCGCATCCGGCACCGCCGTGCAACTCGCCCGCCGCGGCTGAACTGTGCCGGCGGCGGCTTGTGTGCCGGCACCGGCGTTCGGTGAAACATCGCACGGCGACGGTATCGTAAAGCGTTGCGCCGCGAAGCGCGACGGATGATACCGGTGGAAAGGACCGTGTGATGACTCAACCGCAGGCATATGCAGTGACCGAGGGCGACGGGTTGCCCGTGGTGTTCGTGCATGGCATGGGCGTGGACCACCGTTCGCTGATGCTGCTGGATGAGGCATTCTTGTGCCCGGAGTCGGGCGCTGCCGCGTCGCGGTCGCTGAAGCGCATATATCTGGATTTGCCGGGGTTCGGCCGCACTCCGGCACTGCCGGCACGCGCGTGCGGTCTGCCGGAGATGGCCGACTGGCTGCAGTCCGCCATCGACGATCTGGTCGGCGCGGGGGAGCCGTTCGCGCTGGTCGGCAATTCGATGGGCGGTGCACTCGCCCGTGAGATGGTGGCTCGCGAGTCATCGCGGGTTCGCGGGCTGGCATTGATCGCCCCGGTGGTGGATCCGCGGCGCACTCGTCGTCATGTCGCCGAGCATGTGATCGCCGAGCCGAATCCGACGCTGATACACGCGCTGCCTCAGGATCAGACGTTCGATTTCGTAACCATGGGCGTCAACCAGTCATTCGCCGCGTGGCGCCGCTATCAGTCATATATTTTGCCGGGCATCCGTCTGTGCGACCGTGACGCCTGCGCCAGATTGGACGCCCGTTATTGGCTGAATGACGACCCGGAGCGCGTATTCGGCACTTATGCCGGGCCGACCCTGTTCGTCACCGGACGACGGGATCAGATCGTTGGTTTTGAAGATCAACGCAGGCCCTGTTGTCGCATTATCCCGACGCCACGTTCGTCACGCTGGATGATGCCGGCCACAACGCGCACATCGACCAGCCCGAAGCGGTGATTCGTCTGCTCCGGGAGTGCGGCCGGCCGGCTGTGACGGTAGGCGTCCACGCGATGCCGGGCGCGGCACGACGTATGGCACGCGCTACACTGGCGCCCATGACCGGTAAAATCGAAGCCTACGACCATCTGCTTGAAACGGCTCGTGCGATACGCGAGCAGGTGTTCATCCGCGAGCGTGACTGGCGGCCTGAATTCGACGAGTGGGATGCCGTGGCCGTTCATCTGCTGGCGTTCGACGGGAATCGGACCGTGGCGACATGCCGATTCTATGCGGATCCCGACCATTCCGATCAGCCGGGAAGGTACGTGATCGCGCGTCTCGCCGTGCTGCCCGACGCGCAAGGCCGCGGTATCGGCTCCCAACTGCTGGCCGACGCCGAACGCCGTATTGCGCACAGTGGAGGAACCATCGCCGCGGTACATTCGGAGAACGACCACTACAAGTTCTACGAGCGGCGTGGATATCAACTCACCGACGAACTCTACGACGACGGCCGCCACGGTTGGCTGATCAAGGCGCTCATATGATGCAACTTACGGGTTGAAATAGCCGAAATCCGTGATTCCCCGTGCGAAATCGCCGTTTTCGGGCCCGAAAACGGCGATCTCGCACGGGGAATTGCCCAGAACGGCGATTTCAACCCGTAATTTACGGGAGCGAGTGGGGGCGAACTCTTTGTAGTAATGGCCGGTTATCACGTGATCCGATTTATCTCGGAATCAGTTGGTTTCGCGCGACGACAACGGCGACGACGGAGGACCCGGATACGGCACCGGGGCCGACCGGAACGAATTCCACAAACCCGTCGATACCTCAACGGCACTGACTAGAGGAGGACGCCACTAGGCACACATTTTGGCCTATAACCCGTCAAAACGACTAGACCAGACAAAGCAAAAGGGCTGGAATCGTTGATTCCAGCCCTTCTCGGCTCGTGCGAGTGGGGGGAGTTGAACCCCACGAGCATACACTCACTGCCACCTGAAGACAGCGCGTCTACCATTCCGCCACACTCGCAGACAGAGAGATAACTTACCAGCGATACGCGGATAATGCAATTCGGCGTGTCGCGGTGGGGTGCCGTAATGATTGTCGCGGCGGGTGCTGCGGTGATTGTTGCGGTGACGCCCGCCGCAAGCACCCGTCGCAGCGCTCCCCTCACCTCACCCGCGCGGCCGTTCGCATAGAAGCGGGCAAGCGACTCGTCGCGGAATTCGCCGAAGTAACCGCCGTCAATCGAGGCACGAATATCGTCCAGCAGCTTTACGAAGAAACGCTCGTTGTGGATCGTCGCCAGCGTGAACCCATTGAATTCGCGGGCGCGCAGCAAGTGTCCACATATGCGCGCGTGTAATGCTGGCACGTGTAGCAGTCGCACCCCTCCTCAAGCGGGCCAAAATCGAACTTGTGCTGGGCACGCTTGACGTTGTAGCGCCCGTCGCGCGTGAAAATCGCCCCGTTGCGCGCGCACCTCGCGGGTGCGACGCAATCGAACGTGTCACCGCCATTCTCCACACATGCGAAGATGTCGTCGACCGAGGCGATGCCCAGCACGTGCCGTGGCCGGCTTTCTGGCATCGCGTCGCAGATCCACGCGCACGTGTCTGCGATGATACGCTTCTCGATCGCGCCGCCGATGCCCACGCCGTCGAAGTCCAGCGAGGCGATCTGCTCGGCCGCATGCCTGCGCAGGTCCTCATAGTTCGCGCCCTGTACCACGCCGTACAGTGCCTGGTACGGTTTGCCCAGCCGCTCCTCGGTCAGCCGCTGGTGCTCGGCCACGCAACGCTGCGCCCAACGGTAGGTGCGTTCCACCGAGGCTTCCTGATACGAGCGCGTGTTCATCAGCGTCGTCAATTCGTCGAACGCGAACATGATGTCCGCGCCGATTTTATGCTGGATGCCCATCGAGATTTCCGCGGAGAAACGATGACGGTCGCCGTTGAGCGGCGATTTGAATGTCACCCCATCCTCGTCGACGAACGCCAGTCGTTCCTTGCCCGCCGCGATCACGTCGTCCGACTTCATGCCGGTCACGTCCATTGCCAGCGTCTTCTTGAAGCCGACGCCCAGCGACATCACTTGGAAACCGCCAGAATCGGTGAACGTCGGCCCGTCCCAGTTCATGAATCGCGCGAGTCCGCCGGCCGCGTCGAGCACATCCTGGCCAGGGCGCTCGAACAGATGAAACGCGTTGGACAGCAGACATTGCGCCCCAGCTCGCGCATGGTCTCCGGCAGGACGGCCTTCATTGCCGCCTGCGTGGCGACCGGCACGAAGGCCGGCGTGCGGATGTCGCCGTGCGGCGTGTGGATGATGCCGGTGCGGCCGTAACGGCGTCCGCCACGGCCTTTGCCGTCAGCTGAATCGGGCAGTTGCGTAAGGGTTTCGAAAAAGAATGCGCTGCGGTCGCCGGGCCTGCCATCGGCCGCGCCGCGCGGGTGCTCCAGAAAACTCGTCATACGATTACTCTAGGCGATGGCCGGGAAGGCGGGGACGGCGCTCGGAAAGCCTGTTTCGGGCTTTCCCGGCGGTTCGTGGCGTATCGTTGTCTCAAGCTGTCCGGCTGATGCGTCCGCTTTTCGGACGGGATATCCGCGGGTTTCAGAAGAATCGTTTTGCTGCTGACCGGTCGGAAATGTCGCGCGAAACAAGGCCGACGGCCTGCTTCATGATAACGGTAGGTAATTCATTCTCTCCTTCCAATCAACGTTCAGGAAACATCCAGAGCAGGTATCTTTACTCTTACGTAGAGCTTGGCGGCGCGCTGGCTCACAGATACGAGACCCAACCCGCCTGCTGATACTTACGAATACTGAAGGAGACAACATGGCTGACAACAACAATGGATACTGGCCCGCCGATAACGGCGGCCAGCCTGAGCAGCCGCAGAACGACAACCTGCAGCAGCACGCTCCGACGACCTCGGATGCGCAGGATCAGCAATTCGCCCAGGAGCCGCTGGGCGCGCCGCAGGAAGCGCCCGCGCAGAACGACGACGCGCAGCAGCCACAGCCCGAAGCGCAGGATACCCGTCCGACCCAGCCGTTGGCGCCTGTCGCGCCGACCTCAGAGCAGGCCCAGGCTTCCGAACCGACTCAGCCGCTGCAGCCGCAGCCGACGCAGCCGCTGTACCGCCCGGCACCGGAGTACGGCGCCTACGGCTGGACCCGACTCCGACTCAGCCGGCGCCCCAGCAGCCGCAGCCGACCCAGCAGCAGAATCAGAACACGGGCAACGGCGGCAACCCGTTCTTCAACGGCAACCCGTTCATGACGCGCCCGACGGACGACGCCTCACAGCAGAATCGCCAGAACGGCAACACGCCCTACGGTTTCCCGTTCGGCCCAAGGCTACCGAACGGCGGCCAGGATCAGGGCATGGCTCAGCCGGAAGACGGCGGCAACGCGTCTCGCGGCGGGAGCTCCGCGGCCAGCCACATCGTGACCGCAGTGGTGGCCGCCCTGGTGGCCGCGGCGCTGTGCCTCGGCGTTGGATACTTCGCGCTCACCTATGGTTGGGTGAGCACGCCGACGACGACATCGCTGACCAACGTCCAGTCGAACAAGTCCGGTACCGGCAGCGCCACCGCCAAGACGGGCGAGGCCGCCGACTGGAAGACCGTGGCGAGCGAGGTCTCCGGCTCCGTCGTGTCGATTCAGGCGGCGCTGAGCAACGGCACCGCCAAGGGGTCGGGCGCGATCGTGAGCGCCAAGGGCTACATCGTCACCAACAACCACGTGATCTCCGGCGCCCAGCAGATTCAGGTGACGCTGTCCAACGGGCAGATGTACACCGCTCAGGTGGTCGGCACCGACACCACCACCGACCTGGCGGTCATCAAGCTCGACAACCCGCCGAGCGACCTGAAGGCTGTGGAATTCGCCGACTCCGACAAGCTCGCCGTCGGCGAGAACGTGATGGCCATCGGCAACCCGCTCGGCTATGACGACACCGCCACCACCGGTATCGTCTCCGCCCTGAACCGCCCGGTGACCGTGACCGATGACTCCGGCTCCGACATCGTCACCAACGCGGTGCAGATCGACGCGGCCATCAACCCCGGCAACTCGGGCGGCCCGACGTTCAACGCCGCCGGCCAGGTGATCGGCATCAACTCCTCGATCGCCTCCACCGCCACCTCCTCCGACTCCGCCGGCTCCATCGGCATCGGCTTCGCCATCCCGTCCAACCTCGTCAAGCGTGTGGCCGACGAAATCATCAAGGACGGCAAGGTCAAGCACGTGGCCTCGGCGTGACAATCACCACCGGCACGGTCGAGGCGGACGGCGTGACCCGCGCCGGCGCCAAAGTCACCGCGGGAACCTCCGGCTCCGCCGTGGTGTCCGGCAGCCCCGCCGACAAGGCCGGCCTGAAGGTGGGCGACGTCATCGTGGCGTACGACGGCAACGCGGTGAGCAGCACGTATTCGCTGCTCGGCTATGTACGTGCGTCGGCGCTTAACGACAAGGTGACGTTGACCATCGTGCGCGGCGGCAAGACCATGGACGTGGAGGTGACGCTCGACAAGGAGGAGTCCGCGGTGAACGGCTCCGGCAACTCGAACTCGAACAACAGCCAGAACAAGCAGAACAACCAGAATGGCAATGGCCAGAACGGTAACGGCAATGGCAACGGCAACAACGGCAACGGCAACAACGGCAACGGGTACGGCAACAACGACTACGGCAACGGCGGGTTCTCCGATCCGTTCGGCCTGTGGTAAATTCCGCTCCCGAAGCCGCTGACGCTGCCTGACGGCTGACATTGCCCGGCAGTTGACATGGCTCGATGATGGAGGGGCCGGTGCGCTTGCGCCGGTCCCTCCACTTGTGTCTGCGGCCATGTTCCCGCGTGACGTTGGCGTGTCCTTTCGCAGTTGTTGCTAGAGTTAGTCGAAGACGTGGATGGCATGTGCCGCCGCGCAACATAATCGAACGAACAATTGAATATCGAATAATCTTTTTACGCCGTGTATCGCCTGCCCTCGCCGTTTTAGGCAGTGCTGCCGATGGGTTAACAAGGCGTGGGTCGCATGCCGTTCGTGATTCCGCGCTTGTTGCTGGGATGACGGATGGTCCGTATACGAGCGTAAGGAGACACGATGCGTAAGTTCATCTATCTTTGCAGTCATCTGTGTGTTCAAGTGCCGCTGTTGCCGATTGCCGTGCTCACGGTCATTCCGCTTGCCGTGTGCCCGTCATGGCGCCCGTGGGGAGCGGCGGATATTCCTGTACTGGGCAATCCCGGCGTGGCCAGTGGATTGTCATCATCGTGGTGGCGTACACGATCATCGACACCGTGCGCGGCATGATTGACGATTTGCGGCATGGCCGGGTCGGTGTGGATCTGCTGGCTGTCGTGGCGATCGCCGCCACGGTCGCCGTGCAGGAATACTGGGCTGCGCTGGGCCGTGGTGCTGATGATTTCCTCCGGCGAAGCCATCGAGGAATACGCCCAATCCAAGGCCGAAAGCAGCCTGACCGCGCTGATGACGCGCGCCCCAGACCGCGCACGTCGTGCGACGGCCCGGCGTGGGCGTCGCTGGTGTCAACACCGGCGACGGCAGCGACGGCAGCTCCGACGACCGGGGCGACGGCTTCCGCAAGGTCGCCGCTCTGCCGTCTTCCGCCGCCAGCGGGTCGTCCGACGCTGCGACTTCCCACTATGACACCGTTGCCGTGGAATCCGTCACCCCCGGCGATGTGCTGATTGTGCTGCCCGGTGAAACCGTGCCGGTGGATGGCGAGCTGTTGTCCGGATCCGCCACGCTCGACCTGAGCAACATCAACGGTGAGCCGGTGCCGCGTGGAGTGTTCGCGGGCGCCCGCGTCATGTCCGGCGCGGTGAACGGCTCGACCACGCTGACCATGCGTGCCACCGAAGCCGCCAGCGACTCGCAATACCAGCGCATCCTCGCGCTCGTCGCGGCCGCGCAGGATTCCCGCCCGGCGGTGGTGAAGACCGCCGATGTGCTGGCAGTGCCGTTCACGGTGCTCGCACTGGCGATCGCGGCCGTGGCATGGTTGGTGTCCGGCGTGCCGACGCGCTTCGCTCAGGTGCTGGTGCTGGCGACCCCTTGCCCGTTGCTGATCGCCGCCCCCGTCGCGTATGTGGCGGGAACCGGCCGACTAGCCAAGTCGGGAATCCTGATCAAGACACAGGACGTGCTGGAGAACCTCGGCCGCGTCACGCACGTGTTCTTCGACAAGACCGGCACGCTGACCGTGAAGCAGCCGCAGGTGACCCGCGTCGAGATGCTGCCCGGCGCCGGCACTCACCTCAATGAGGAACCACGTACTGATGATGGCGGGCGTGGTCGAGACCTATTCCGTGCACATCCTCGCCAAAGGCATCGCGAAGGCCGGCACGGAAGCTCTGTCCCGGCTGCATCGGCGGTTCGAGGAGGGGCAGCGGCTATGCCCGCAGCCCGATGCGGACTGGCCTGGTCACGGGCGCGATTATCCGGTCGTCAAGCACATTGATGAAGACGCCGGGAAAGGCATCTCCGGCGAAGTGAATGGGCATAAGGTGCGCGTAGGCAGACTGTCTTTCGCGGCCTCAAGCGAAGATGGGTTCCTGCCGGTTGAGCGGATCGTCCCGGGCCGGGCCACGACTGATGGAGACCGGCGGTCCGGAAAACAAGGTGAGGGGCGGCTTGCGGACGAGATCCGTACCCGTTTCGGCATGCTCGCGCCGGATGAAATGGCCTCGTACGTGTCGGTCGACGGTCATCTCATCGCCCGGATCGTCCTGCGTGACGTGCCGCGCGCTAACGCCAAGTCGGCGCTCGCGAGCCTGCGCGGTCTCGGCGTCGCCAAGCTGTCCATGCTGACGGGAGACAAGCGATCCTCCGCCGCCATCATCGCCAGTGAGGTCGGCATCGACGACGTGCATGCGGAACTGTTCCCCGAAGATAAGGTCACCGCTGTCACGACCGCGACCGTGACGCCATCGCGCGGCGTGACGATGATGGTCGGCGACGGCGTGAACGATGCCCCTGTACTGGCGGTTGCGGACATCGGTATGGCCATGACCGACGGCACGTCCACCGCCGCGTCCGAATCGGCGCAGGTGGTCATTATGAACGACGACATCGCCTCCGTGCCGCGCGCCATCGCCATCGCCCGCCGCACCAAGCGTGTGATGCTGCAAGCCGTGCTGGCCGGTCTCGCGCTGGCCTGATCGGCATGGTTGCGGCGGCGTTCAACTTTGATTCCCGTCGTGGTCGGCGCTTTTCTGCAGGAGGCGATCGACGTGGTCAGCATCCTGTGGGCGCTCACCGCGCTGCTTGACCGTGACTGACGGGCCGTGGTCGACGGGCGCAGCTGGGCCGGTCGTGATCGACCGGCCGCGCCCGTCGCCGGACGATCGGGCGAGAACGAATGTGACATTCGACAGAAGTGGGGCAATGCCGGGGAATCCCGCCGTTGCCCCCTTCCGTGATTCGGTGGCTTGCGATAACCTATAACGCGTGACTGAATCTGAGAACAATAAACTTCGTATCGCCGTGATCGGCGCCGGTCCCGCCGGCGTCTACTCATCCGATATCTTCCTGCGCCAGCTCAAGAAGCTGGGCGAAGAACTTGGCCTCGGCACCGAAGCGCCCGCATCGACCTGTTCGAGAAGCTGCCGGTCCCGTTCGGCCTGGTGCGTTACGGTGTGGCCCCCGACCACCCGAGCATCAAGTTCATCGCCTCCGCGCTTGAGAAGACGCTCGACAACCCCGACATCCACCTCTACTGCGACGTGGAATTCGGCAAGGACGTGACTCTTGACGACCTGTTGGCCCGTTACGACGCCGTGCTGTTCGCCACCGGCGCGGTCAAGGACAAGCCGCTGAACCTGCCCGGTGCCGACCTTGAAGGCGTGTACGGCGCCGCCAAGTTCGTCGAATGGTATGACGGCTACCCCACCGGTGCCCGCGAATGGCCGCTTACGGCCGAGAACGTCGCCGTAATCGGCGGCGGCAACGTGGCGATGGACGTCGCGCGCGAGCTCATGCGCAACGCCGACGACCTCAAGGCCAAGACCGACATCCCCGACAACGTCTACGAAGGCATCCAGGGCAACAAGGCCAAGGTGCTGCATCTGTTCATCCGCCGTGGCGTCGCCCAGGCCAAGTTCAGCGTGCAGGAACTGCGTGAGATGGAGAAGCTGCCCGGCGTGCAGCTCATCATCAACGAGGACGACTTCGAGCTGGATGACGACACGATCGAAGAGGCCGGCAAGGACAAGCTGACGCGCCAGATGGTCGAGGAGCTGTTCACCATCCGCGAGATGGCCGAAGACATGGAAGACGACGGCGACGTCGATTACGAGGGCAACCCCGCAGATCGCAAGTACTACGTGCACTTCAACTCCGCTCCCACCGAGATCCTCGGCAAGGACGGCAAGGTCGCGGGCATCCGCGTGGAGAAGACCGAGACCGGCGCCGACGGCAAGATGCACCGCACCGGCGAATTCGAAGACTACCCGGTCGAGGCCGTGTACCACGCAATCGGCTACAAGCCCGCCGAAGCGCCCGGCATCACCTATGACGAGAAGGGCGCCCACCTGGCCAACGCGAACGGCGACGGCCGCATCACCACCGAGGCCGACGGCGGCGAAGTGCGCGACCGCCTGTACGCCACCGGGTGGGCCAAGCGAGGGCCCGGTGGGCCTGATCGGCTCCACCAAGTCCGACGCGTTGATGATCGTCACCAACATGCTGGAAGACCTCGCCAAGGCGGCCGAAGGCGGCCGTGTGGCCGTCGACCGCGACCCCGAGTCCATCGACCGCCTGCTCGCCGAGCGCGGTGTCAAGCCGATTGACTTCGCCGGTTGGAAGAAGGTCGACGCCTTCGAACGCTCCGAGGGCGCGAAGGAAGGCCGCGAGCACAAGAAGGTCGTCGAGCCGGATCAGATGCGTGAGCTTGCTCACGCCTGAGCGACCTGTAGCGCGACTCGTATACATCGATCAAGCCGCCTCCCGCGTGACATTGCGGGCGGCGGCTTGTTTTTGCCCGTACTTGTATCATCCCGTGCCTCCGGAATCATTTCATTGTGCTCAAGGCGCATATCCAGCCAACTGTCAGACAGTGAATTTAGTGTGTGGGCTATGGACGGTAAATTGCATGTGCGCGGCCACTTCAACGGCCTGAAAACGACGCTGCTCTTTGCGTTGATGTGGCATCATCATGTTGATCTGGTGGGCCACCGGCGGTGACCGCGGCACGCTGGGCGTATATATCGTCATCGGCCTGATTACCACGTTCGGCACCTACTGGTTCTCCGACAAACTCGCCATCGCCTCCATGGGCGCCCGCGCGGTCACCGAGCAGGAAGCTCCCGCACTGTACCGCATCGTGCGCGAACTCAGCGCCAAGGCAGGCAAGCCGATGCCGCGCATCTACATCGCCCCCACCATGAGCCCCAACGCGTTCGCGACGGGGCGCAACGAACGACACGCGGCGGTCTGCTGCACGCAAGGCATCCTACATACGCTCAACGAACGTGAGATTCGCGGCGTGCTCGGACACGAACTCATGCACGTCTACAACCACGACATTCTGACGTCCGCAATCGCCTCCGCCATGGCCACCGTCATCTCGTACCTCGGCTACTCGCTCATGTATTTCGGCGGCGGTCGCAGCAACGACCGTGACAACTCCTCCGGCGTCTTCGGTCTGATCGGCGTGCTGGTGAGCGCGATTCTCGTGCCGATCGGCGCCTCTCTGATCCAGATGGCCATCTCCCGCACCCGCGAATACGACGCCGACGAGGACGGCAGCCGCCTGACCGGCGACCCCGAAGCGCTCGCCTCCGCCCTGAACAAGATCTCCTACGGTGCTCAGACCAATCCGATGCCGAAAAACCGCGGGCACGCAGTCGGTGTCATCCATGATGATCGCCAACCCGTTCTCCGCGCGCGGATTCTCGAAGCTGTTCTCCACGCACCCACCTACCGACGAGCGCATCAGCCGGCTCATGCAGATGTCGCAGGAGATGCGCAATTCCGGCATCGGCGGCGGCAGCAGCCCGCAGTACTTGTACTAGCTTCGTTGCGCAAGGCTCGCGGGCATCGCCGTCATGTGATACACTGACGACTTGTGCACAAAGCACTGCGGATGTAGTTCATCGGTAGAACGAAAGCTTCCCAAGCTTTAAAGGCGGGTTCGACTCCCGTCATCCGCTCCATTCGCTTCAACGATGAAGCTGTGAAACCCAATCATTCCAACGATTTTCAATTTTGCAGGCACTTGCTCGATCACACGATTTTTGCCGAATTGTTGTCACCGTGTTGTCACGAGGTGTGTAAAAGAGGATTCGGAGAGCGGTGCAGACTCAAAATTTTCCCGTGTCCAATATCTCTGCTGCAGTTATCTTGCTGCTGATGGATGTTGCCACGTAATCAAGATCGGTGTCGAATAGGTCTGCATAAGTATCCCTTCTTAGCTTGGCTTTATGACAGGTTTTTCTCTGAATTCAGTGTTCTTTCTCTGAATTCAGAGAAAGAATGTATAATTCAGAGAAAGATTCAGAGATTCAGAGCAGGCGGTGGCGAATGGCGCACGAGTATGGCAAAGAAACCCTGTCCAAGGAATTCAAAAGCGATCGCGATAAAGGTCTGCCGGATTCCGAATTAGTGGAGGCTGTTGTCGCCTTAGCCAATACGGACGGCGGGTGCGTGTATCTGGGTGTTGAGGACGACGGCACCGCGACCGGTGTCCAGCGCAAGCATCAAGATCCTGTCGGGCTGTCAGCGATGATTGCCAATAGGACTGTGCCCCGATATCGGTTCGCGCGCAATTGGTGGGTGATGGCGTCACCGTCATCCAAGTCGATGTACCCAAGTCACATAGTGTGGTGTCAACTAAGTCGGGGAGAATCCTGCGGCGCATGATAAAAGTGGACGGTACGCCCGAAAGCGTACCTATGTATCCGTATGAGATAGCTACCCGGCTTTCGGATCTGGGTAAGCTCGACTACTCCGCCCAACCGGTTCCGGGGGCCACGCGGGAGGATTTCGATCCGTTGGAGCGCGACCGCCTGCGCAAGATCATCTCCACCTACCGATCCAGCGACCGTAATCTTCTAGAGCTTTCAGACGAGGATCTGGAAAAATCATTGCGTCTTGCCGTATCGGCGGATGGGAATGTAACGCCGACCTTGACAGGTTTGTTGCTCATCGGCAGTGAGGAGTCACTGCAACGTCTTGTCCCGACAAGCGAGGCGGCTTTCCAAGTTCTAGTTGGCACCGACATCAAGGTGAACAATACATATCGCGGCCCGCTGCTCAAGACCATAGAGCAGATAGCGGAGTCGTTCGCTCCTTGGAATCCAGGAACTGAACTGACCGTGGGTTTGTTTTCCTCGGTGGTGCCCGAATTCGACGAGAGGGCGTTCAGGGAAGCGTTGGTCAATGCGTTCGGCCACAGGGATTATTCAGTTCTTGGCCGTGTGCGTGTGCTGGTGGATGACGCGGGACTGACGATTGCCAATCCCGGAGGATTCGTGGAAGGCATCAACGTTCACAATCTGCTTACCGCGGAACCGCATGGACGAAACCCATGCCTCATGGATGCGTTGAAGCGAACTGGACTCGCTGAACGAACCGGTCGTGGAATCGATCGCATTTTCGAGGGGGCCTTGAACTATGGTCGGCCTTGCCTGACTATTCGAGATCCAACGGGCGGGGTGTTTCGGTGCTGCTGCCTCGGAGCGCGCCTGACGAGGCGTTTGTGGAATTATTGGCCGAGGAACGCGAGCGTAGCGGCAAGTCAATGTCGCTTGACGGTCTGCTTATTCTGGATAAGCTCAAGCGAGAGAGACGTTGTGGCTTTGGCGCGTTGTCAGAGTCCTTAGATATGAGCGATCAACGTCTGCGCACTGTATTGGGGCAGTTGACGGAGTCTGGGCTCGTCGAAAGCTCCGGCACTAACGCTCGTCATACATACACATTGGGGGCGAAAGTGTATCGGCGCAGCGGTAAAACGGTGGAATATGTCAGACAGTCAGGCATCGACAGGGTGCGTTACCCCGAATTGATCATGAAGCTGATGCGCGAGCAGAAGTCGGTAAGCAAAAACGACGTGATGGAGCTATTGCATCTCGACGAGAACCAGGCATATTACCAATTGCGAAAACTGGTTGGTGAGGGACGTGCCAAAAAGGTGGGTGGTGGTCGCAATGTACGATATGAGGAAATGCAACGAGACGACGATGGAATATCGGGCGAACAGTTCTGATTAGGGATTATCCCTGAATGCATAGAGCTGGGATTCAGCACAGCAAAGAGGATTTTCATCGACTCGTTCGTCGGTATGCAGGAATCGCCATGGAATTTTTCCATGGCGATTCTCCGTTTTCTCCGGACGCTCATCGTCCAGACCAGCTTCGCTGATTCTGCTCCACGATTGAAGTGTGGGCGATTCTTTTGTCCTCTACTGATGCCGTTGGAAAGGAGCCAGCATGCCGATATATTCATTTCCCGAACCACGCCGTATTTGGGGCGCGGGCTGTTCCCAATCCATTGATATGGATATGGGAGTAGCAAGCGACGCATGTGTGGCCACACGTGCTCGCTCCACAGGTGCGGGACGGCTTGCCGGGAGACCCGGTCCCCATGGTCGGCGAGGCCTCCAGACCGCTGACACGGCTTATGGAATGAGCCGTTCCAGCTCCCGCGGGGAGGTGTTTCTTTATGGGCTGGCGTGACAACCGCAGGCGCAGCGTATGCAAGAAAATCATGTTCACACCGGAGGAATGGGAGCAGACTAGGAGAATCCACGAGCGTTGGGCGAGGAACATCCCGGTATACAGGCGGTGGGGTGATTTCGCCCGCCAGACCCTCATGCATGGCGCGTTGATGAACGTTTCGGTGACGCTGGCGAGCGATCCGGAGGTGTTCAAGGCCGAGCTCCACCACATCGGCGTGAACGTGAACCAGACAGCCCATTGCGCTGGCCCGACTGGTGGATCCTGCTCACCGCCACCACGCACCCGGTCTACCTGCTGGCAATAGCGCCAAAGATCAGCCGGTTCATCACTGGCGGCCAGCGATGAATGGCAAGAGCATGGAGGCATGGCGGTATCTCGGCATGGCGCAAATGACGAATTCTTCCATAACGTTCTTCAGGCTCCGGGCCAGTTGCTTATAGAGCGTATGAGCGTCTGGGTAAATCCTGCAGGGCACTCCGGCGACGTTCGCTTGACGCTCCATGATGGGGTCGTGCTTGCCATACAGCAGCAGTTTGCCGGCCTTATCGCAAAAAAGCTTCTCGGCGAAGAGCAGATCCAGTTCGGATTCGGTGTTCGCGCATCCCAATGTGCTGGTGGCGCACATCACTCCGGAAGGAACGCAGCTCAGGCATGTGATGGTGCTGGGGAACCGCATCTGAGATTCTGCACGATTTTGACGCCGTTCACCGCCAATGTCGCCAGATAGAGCTGATTAAGCAGCATGATTGCCTGCTGCCATTCCAGGTCCATGTCCGAAGTGACGGTGGAGGTCCGAGCCAACGGCACCCATATACCGCGAGTATTCCGGGATGTCGTCGAGGCCTTCTCCAGTCGCGGGTATATCCGCATGTCACTGGTGAACAGACAAAGCACGGTATGGGAAGGATTATGGACGAATCGCGCCTTGCGATCCCGATACGGCACCATGAGCTCCGGCCATTCGTCCAGATACATCTGCGGCTGAAGCATCGGGAAACCTTGTGGATTGAACTGGATGCCTTTACCGCTGAGATAGTCGGCGTAGCGGTCGATGAGCTCTTCGAATGATGCGATGGATCGGTTCATGCCGCCCTTCCCACGTTGGGAAACTTCATGACAAGGACGTGCGCCCCGGGATTTCGCATCGCAGCAGGCACAGCACCTGGCGCAGGCGATGCTGGTGAAACTGCTGCACCGCCTGGCCTTGGAACCGGGGACGGCAATCGTCGATCACTGCGATTTGACGGCAGCCGGCCAGGGACGCCCTGACCCGTTCCCAGTCCGCCTCATCCCGAACGGCGAATAGCACCGAGAGCCAGATGCCGCGCCGCTTGCCATTGATGTCGAACAGACAGTAGGGCGTTCCTGCTTCCGGCATCAGGGGATCATAGGGAACCGTCTGCGCGACGGCGTCGGCGCCTGCCGTCCCAGAAAGTGCCGATGAGATCATAGGTGGATTTCATGCTTGTCCCTTTGCCTAGAGATCGAAGACAATGCCGGTGCCCAGCTCGATAGCCTTGTTGGCGAACTCGACGAGCTTGCGGTAGATCGTTTCAAGCCGTGGGTTGATCGGCTCCGTGAGCCGCCATTCAAGCCATCCGAGCATGAGCTTGCACTGCTCGGCGTTCAAGTAGTCCACGTCTCCAGGGTCGATGAGCGAATTGCACAGCCTGTCTATCGGGCCGATGAAGTCCTTATCGAGGAGATCCTCGTCCCCCTCGGTTAGTTCGAATGATTCCGTCTGCCCCGGCTTCGCTTGGAAGGTTTCGGGAATATAGCCGTAGTAGTTGAGACCTTCAAGGCTGAGAACAAGGACAAGTTCCATGATCACATTTCCCTTCTCTTGAGAATTTTGAAGTGGGTTGCTTTGTTGCTTCCAGGCAGACCGTTGAGCTTGACGTTTTTCTTCGTTCTTTTGTCGTATATGCGCAGATAGCCCGCCACCATGTCCGCGTCGATTCTCCACCGGGCGTTCTCGAACACGTACTTGACGCCCCTTCTGCGCCCCTGGGCACCGGGAGTGAACCGGCTGACAATGTCATTGAGATCGACCGGCTGCCTCTTCCAACTTTCGTTCCACCTCGCCTCGCGGTCTTTGCTTCTGTCGTAGCGGTCCCTGATCCACCATGGAGCCGGGGACGTCGTTGCCGATAGCTGCGCGAGCTGTCCGAATACCGCTGCTTGCTGTCCGACATATGCCATATGTCCTTTCCTGCGGCGCCTTGCCGCATGCCATCTTGAAGATGCGCCAGCATTGTGAGAATGCGGCGTGCTTCACCTGTTTGTATGAGTGTGGTGGGTCCAGACGGTGGCACAATGGGATGTGCGAGATAGTCCCAGTAAATCTGAACCACGGTGCGAGAACTTGCCGGTTCGCGCACCGTTTTTTTATTGCAGAATCTGTGCCGGGTCGGCCTGCTTCTCGTCCCTCCTTTCCAAGAGGAGTCCGCGTGCGTAGAGTTCGAGGATGCTGGCGTCGAGCGCTTCGTCACCATGGCGATGGCGCAGCCAGTTCGCATGCTGGTTCAGGATGTTAGAAGCGCATTCCAGCGAGGTGCCGAATCGCTGAGAGATTTCCTCGATGGTCGTGAGACCGAGTTCTTCGATGAGTACTTGGGGTGCGATAGCGTATTTCGCCCAGAAATTCGCTTCGATTTCGGCAAGCTCGCTGTCTCGGAGATGGCCTCGCATGGTGTGTCCCGTTTCATGCAATTTGGTAAAACGAATTCTTCCTGAGTTTTCTTGGAGATTGCAGGCAATGTATCGGCTGTCATTGCCGGTTGCGCTAATCGTGAATGATATGCCACTTGGGCAGCTGCAGAGCGTCATCAAGTCATCCAAGGAGACAGCTGGGTTGAATGCAATCTGATAGGGTATCGTTTGAATTCCGTGTGCATCCAGCAACTCTGATGGGTCGATGGGCAGCCTGATGTAGCCGAGTTGCTGGAATGCGTCCACCACGTTCCATTTCAACTCCTGATAAAACGACGGGTCGTCAATCCTATATCCCGTGATGTCCTCCTTGTTCCCTTGCAGTCAACAGAGTCATGATGAGCTCCCGCGTCTCCGCTTCGCTGAGATCGCCGCCGTGCCTGGCGCAGTACGCCTTGATCGTGCCGAACGGCGTATCGGCGTTTGATTCGGGCAGGCCCAGCAGAAATTCCGATGTGGTGTGCAGAGCGGTGGCTATGTTCGCGAGCGTACTCGACGTGGGCTCCCGCTCTCCCGCAAGGTATTTTCGAGATATTCGGCTGGGTTGTCCCGGCTCGCGCGGCGAGCTGGGACTGATTGATGCCATGCTGCCGCATAAGCTTGCGCATCCTGTCGCCAAGTGCCGCCGTCATATGATGTCCTTTGTCTTTAAGCCTGCGAGGCTCCTTTTCAATTGCTTCACGGCATCAATATACCACGATTATTCCAAAAGGAATAATCGTGGTGCAACAACTAATGTGCTGCAAGTAGGAAAACGCAAGATAAGTCGTTCCCAAATTGTTGTCACCATGTTGTCATACAAGGCTGCAATCAGGTAAATAAAGCCGCTAAATCACTGGTATTTAGCGGCTTCTCAGCATCGGTCAAGGCGGGTTCGACTCCCGTCATCCGCGCCACCACTTTCCGCTCCCGCTGGCGGGAGCTGGCTCACGTCAGCGAGACTGAGGGTGGTTTTCCACCTATCAGATAGCTACACGTGCCAGCTCCAGCAGGGGGCTCAGTTACCCGCGTCCCCCCGTATCTCCCGCGTCGCCGGCCATCTTAATCAGCTGCTCGATGGTGACGAACTCGTACCCCTGCTTCTTGAGATCGTCGATGATGCCGGGAAGCGCCTCGACGTCCTGCGAACGGTCGCCGCCGCCGTCGTGCATGAGCACGATCGCCCCGTTATGCAGCGCCCGTCATCACGGCATCATGAATCGCCTTGGCTCCGGGACGCTTCCAATCGAGCGTATCGATATCCCACAGCACGTTCATGTCGATCAGGTCGGACGTCTCCTGCCACTGCTTCTTGCCGAACGCCCCGTATGGCGCCCTTAGCACTTTCGTTACATGCCCGGACGCCTTCTTCATGTTCGAAAACCCGGCGATGATTTCAGCGCGCAATGCGTCGCGGCTGAGTGTCGGCATGTCCGGATGCGTGTTGGAATGGCTCGCCACCTGATGTCCCTCCTCCAGCATGCGTTTCTCGGCGTCCGGGAACGACAGGCACTCCTCGCCCACGTCGAAGAACGTGGCCTTGACGCCCTTCTCCTTGAGGATGTCAGGATCGGGCCGCTGTATTTGCTCGGCCGTCGTCGAACGTCAGCGCGATGACCTTCTTCCCTCCGGACGCGGGTTCAACGGCACGACGATCGTGTCCTGCGGCTCGACGGTGACGCCTTTGTCCACATGCTTGCCGGAACGTTTCCCGACCCAGTATTCGTGCACGCCGTCTTTCCCGGCCTGCTTGAGTATCTGTATCGAGCCGCCTGCGATGTCGATGCTTTCGCCGTGCGGCACGGTCTCCTTTCTCACGGTATGGTCTTCGGTCACATCCTCGCCTGACGTCACCATCACCATGCCATCCTGCGGGATCGTCGTGCTGTCGATTGCATCCCGGCGCACGGCAGCGCCGTTGATGCTGACGACGATCGGTTTGCCGGCATGCTTCTCGATCATGTCGCCGGCCACGTCGACCAGATTGCCCGGATGCGCGTCGAAATCGCCATTGTCGCGCAGCAGTCGTCCCAACGTCATGTCGACGCTGACTTTCATGGAAGTGCCGTTTACCGTGATCGGTATCTGCCGCCAATGCCGGTCCCACATCCACCAGCCACCGACACTGCCACCGGCCAACGCCAATATCACCAGAATGGCGACGAATGCAATCAGCCGATGCCGCCCCCTGCCGCGCCGCCCGTTATCGGGGCCGGCTCCGTACTCGCCATATTCGTTCCCGCGCGTCTTCCCGCCCGGCGCACACTGTCCCCAAACGACAGCTCTTCAATGTACTGCGGTTCTTTGTCACGTCCTAATTTTACGGAGGTGAAGATGGGAGAAAGGTGAGGAACAGCCGCGGCGTGCGGAGGCGATGGATTCCGCCCGGCGGCTCCTGCCGGAGTAGCGGTGGTGCCAAATGTTGCATGGTCGCGGGATAATGCAGGTATGACGATTGCAACTGCCGAACGATACGCTGAAATGCTGGACGCTGCGCGCCGCGGCGGATATGCCTACCCGGCGATCAATGTGACGAGCTCCCAAACGCTGAACGCTGCGCTGCAGGGTTTTGCCGATGCCGAGTCGGATGGCATCATCCAGGTTTCAGTGGGCGGCGCCGCGTATTTTTCCGGTCAGGGCGTGAACGACCGCGTGACCGGGTCGTTGGCGTTCGCGGCGTTCGCGCATGAGGTGGCGAAGCGCTACCCGCATATCACCGTCGCGTTGCACACAGACCATTGCGCCAAGCAGTATCTGGACGGTTGGGTGCGTCCCCTGCTGGACATGGAGGCCGATGAGGTGGCGCACGGCCGCGAGCCGATGTTCCAGTCCCACATGTGGGATGGTTCGACGGTTCCGCTGGACGAAAACCTCGCCATCGCCGAACAGCTGCTCGACAAGTCCGTCGCCGCGCGCACGATCCTGGAAATCGAAATCGGCGCGGTCGGCGGCGAGGAAGACGGTCACTCCGCCGAAATCAACGAAAAACTGTATTCCACGCCGGTACCGATGGCGTGAAGGTCGCCCAGCGTCTCGGCCTGGGAGAGCGCGGCCGGTACATGGCCGCGTTCACGTTCGGCAACGTTCACGGCAGCTACAAGCCCGGCGTGGTCAAGTTGCGCCCGGAACTGTTGGGCGACATCCAGCGCGAGGCGGCTCAGGCCGTGGTGGACGGGCGTATCGCATCCGCCGCCGGGGCGTCGATTTTCCGAACGGCAAGCCGTTCGCTCTGGTGTTCCACGGCGGTTCGGGCTCTCGCCCGGAAGAGATCGCCGAGGCGGTGCGGTACGGCGTCGTCAAGATGAACATCGATACGGACACGCAGTACGCGTTCACCCGTGCGATCGCCGATCATGTGTTCTCGAACTACGATGCCGTGCTCAAGGTGGACGGCGAGGTCGGCGAGAAGAAGCTGTACGATCCGCGCTCCTGGGGCCGCGAGGCCGAGAGCGCGATGGCGGCCCGCGTCGTGGAGGCCTGCAAGCAGCTCGGTTCCGCAGGCAAAGCCCTGAAGTGACGTCGGTCGCCGCGGTAGATGCAACCGCAGCTGTCGAGTTACGGTCTTCCGATATGATGGCTGAATATTGAAAAAATGCGTCGGCGCGGGATTTCCCACGCAAGTGCAGGGAGAGACTGCAGGAACTTCAACAAGGCAAGGACGGCAAGTTGCAGCCGTTCGCGCCCATGTTGATATGGGCGTTGACAAAACGAATGCGACGGTAACCGCCGCCCCAGCGCTTACCTTCGCAGTAGAGGGCATACGGTAGGCTGTTCCCGGCGGAATCGTGCGGATGCGGAGGTGCAGTATGTCCGGAATCGTGTTGATCGGCGCTCAGTGGGGCGACGAAGGCAAAGGCAAGGCTACCGATCTGATCGGTACCAAAGTGGACTATGTGGCCCGTTTCAACGGCGGCAACAATGCCGGCCACAGCGTGATGGTCGGCGACCAGATGTATGCGTTGCACCTGCTGCCTTCCGGCATCATCAGCCCGAACGTCACCCCCGTGATCGGCAACGGCGTCGTCGTGGATCCGGAAGTGCTGTTCGAGGAGATTGACGGTCTTGAAAGCCGCGGCGTGGACTGCTCCCGCCTGCTGGTGAGCGAGGCTGCACATGTCATCGCGCCTTACCATCGCACGCTCGACAAGGTGACCGAGCGTTTCCTCGGCAAGCATAAGATCGGCACCACCCGCGGTATCGGCCGGCCTACGCCGACAAGATCAACCGTGTCGGCATCCGCGTGCACGATCTGTTCAACGCCGAGCACCTGCATGACAAGGTCGAAGCCAGTCTGCACCAGAAGAACCAGATTCTGGTCAAGCTGTACAACCGTCGCGCCATCGACGTGGACCAGACCACTGACGAGCTGCTCAAGCTCGGCGAACGCCTCAAGCCGTACGTCGCCAACACCGGCCTGATTCTGAACAAGGCTCTCGACGAGGGCAAGACCGTGCTGTTCGAAGGCGCCCAGGCCACGATGCTTGACGTGGATCATGGCACTTACCCGTTCGTCACTTCCTCCAACCCAACCGCCGGCGGCGCCTGCACCGGCACCGGCGTCGGCCCCACCAAGATCACCCGCGTGGTCGGCGTCTCCAAGGCGTACGTGACCCGAGTCGGCGAGGCCCGTTCCCCCACCGAGCTGTTCGACGAATCCGGCGAATGGCTTCGCCAGCAGGGCCACGAGTTCGGCGTGACCACCGGCCGTCCGCGCCGCTGCGGCTGGTTCGATGCGGTCGTGAACCGCTACGCCAGCCAGGTCAACGGTCTGACCGACCTCGTGCTCACCAAGCTCGACGTGCTCGCCGGCCTGAAGGAGATTCCGATCTGCGTCGCCTACGATGTGGATGGCGAGCGTTACGACGATATGCCGACGGATCAGGCCGCCTTCTCTGCTGCCAAGCCGATTTACGAGACCATGCCCGGCTGGACCGAGGACATTTCGCAGGTCCACGAGTTCGACGAGCTGCCCGCCGCCTGCCAGGCGTACGTCAAGCGTCTTGAAGCTCTGAGTAACTGCCGCATCTCCGTGATCGGCACCGGTCCTCAGCGCGACCACATCATTTCCGTCCACTCGCTTCTCGACTAGTCGCCATTCGGCGTTCTCGCCGACCCACGGCTGCCGGGACAGAGTGAATCCGCGTACTACAAGGGTTTCAGATCATGAATCAGTCTGTACCGTTCGTGCCCTCCTCGCATGACGAATCCGATGGTGGCGACGCCGCCGGCGCGGGGGACATCGAATCCGTCTCTGCCGGGTCCGACGTCGCCGACACTTCCGCGCCGGACTCGACTCCAAGCGAGGCTCACGCCCTCGCCGCGGACGAGCCGGCGCCATCGACCCAAGAGATCAGCGCCTCCGAAATCGAATACTCGGCGCCTCGGCTACCCACCGGACTGGCAGCCGCAGTAGCACCACCTTCCATTCCACTGGCCCGGCCAAGCGCGTGCAGGCGAAATTCAATCCCTCGCCGATGGCATGCTGTATTTGGTGGTGTTCGTCGGCGGGTTCTTCGGCACGGCGATACGATACGGGCTCTCGCTGCTCCTGCCGAATCCGGTACCGCGCCAAGTGGCCTCCTTCATTCGTTCCACACCGCCACGTTCATAGCGAACATGCTGGCGTGCTTCATCTTCGCCGCCCTGAGCACGTACATGTCGCAGGCGGCGTGGATTCGCAAGCGCATCCGCCAGCTGGTCAGCCGCGGTGTCGGCATGGGCATGTGCGGCGGGTTCTCCACGTTGTCGGCGATGATGATCGAGGACCTGAACTCGTTGCGCGCCGAGAACATCGTGGGATTCGTGACCTACACGCTGCTGAGCTTCATCTGCGGTTTGATCATCGCGTGGCTTGGCACCATGCTGGGCCTTGCGCTGAGCCGAAAACGCGAGGCGCACGTGGTGGCTCGCGCGGTGCGCGAGTCGCAGGCCGCCGGCGCTCCGTCCGGAGCAGACTTGGCTGTTGAAAGTCAGGCCGGTTCGGAACCGGCTGCGGGCCGCGTACAAGACATGCCAGTATCCGACGAACAGCACCTTCCGTCGTTCGAACCGGATCCGATCACCGCGGAAATTCCGCTCAGGCCTGATCCTGAAACCGGGGAGGTGCGCTGACATGTTTGCCCTGATCTGTATGTGCGGCGGCTTGGGCGCCGTGACGCGGTTCGTCCTGAACACCTCGATTCAACGGTGGTGGAACCGCGCGTTCCCGCTGTCCACGTTCATCATCAACGTGCTCGCCACGTTCTTCGCCGGCGTGGCCGCCGCGGCCTACTTCTACCAGACGGCCGACCATTCGTCGTACCTGCTGTTCGTCACCGGCTTCCTCGGTGGTTTCTCTACATTTTCCACGGCTATCAACGAGATGGTGTCGCTCGCCCGCAGCGGCAAATACGCCGCGGCCGCCGTGTACTTCATGATGACCGTGCTGGTGCCGGTGGTGTGTGGCGCTGGGTTGGGGCTGATCGCGCTGGTGCGGTAGCTCGTCTGCGCTGGGTGGCTCTCAAAACTCGCAGATACAAAAACGATGTTGTTGGAAAATAGGGGTTCTGTTTTTGTATCTGCAAGTTTTGAGAGTGTCGTTCTGTATACAATTAGGCGAACAGTCATATTGTGACGGCAAACGATGGAGTGGGGACATGGTCGGGATGCGTGATGTGGCCAAAAAAGGCCGGGGTGTCGTTGAGTACGGTGTCGCTGGTGGTGAATGGTGCCGGGTGCGTGTCCGATGACATGCGCGAGCGCGTCGCCGAAGCCATGAGTGCGCTCAATTATGTGCCGAACGAGCTCGCCCGCAACCTGTATCATGACCGCACCAACACCGTCGGCGTCATCGTGCCTACCATCCGCCATCCGTTCTTCGCCACGTTGGCGAGCCGGTCTGCAGCGAGCTGTCGGGCGGGGCTGCGTACCATGCTGTGCTCGACGGTACCGATTCGGGTACTGGCGAGGCCGAGTACGTCGACATGCTCCGCCGGCATATGATGGATGGCATCGTGATGGCGGCGTACACCGAGCACGCTCCGGATTACTGGACTTCGATCGGTCGGCCCATCGTGGGGTTCGACTGTTATCTCGGCGAGGGCATCCCATCGGTCGGCTCCGATCACGAGCAGGGCGGGCGACTGATCGCCGACCTGTTGATTCATAATGGTTCCCGGCATGTGGCGATGGTAGGCGGCGGCCCGTGCAGGCAGTTCCATGATCTGGCGCAGACGCCGACTGGCGAGGTGCGGCAGACGGAATCGCCCGGGAACACCACGTTCCCCGACCGTGCGCTATTACCTGACGCTGGAGCGTGAACTGCAGCGTGCAGGCATTCGGTGCGAAGTACATCGAGGCCGGGGAAGTGGCGGATTTTTCAGGGTTGTGCGACGGCCATGCGCGAACTGTTCGACCGTTTTACCGACGTGGATGCCGTGGTCAGTTCCGATATCGGTGCCGCCTGCTGCGTGCAGGAGGTGTTTCGCCGCGGCATGCGTGTGCCGCAGGACGTGCAGGTCGTCGCCTATGATGGCACGTATCTGACCGACATGGCAGGGTTGCGTCTGACCGCCGTATGCCAGGACTTCGATGCGCTTGCCGGCACGGTACCGTCGCCCGCATGATGGATGCCATCGAGGGGCGCCCGGTCGATTCCGCCGGTGACGTAATCCCTGTTTCCCTGCGCGAGGCCGACACCACTCGGCGCTAATTGTCAACCACATGAGCTGGGAATCCGCGCAGTTCCAGGACGTGCTGAAGAACGGCGAGAAATCCGAGTACTACCCGATGTTCCTGACCATGATCTCCGTATTCCCGAACGGCGCTACCGAAGAAGACCTCGCCGGCATCTGCCGCCCGCGCGGCGAATCTCGCAAGTCCCGCGCTCCCAAAAGTCTCACGCGACGCGGCCGGCATATCGGTACCGTGCCGCGTCGTCGTGTAATATGCGAACGTTACGATAGTTGTATACCCGTAACGAGAGCGCACAAGAGAAGAGAAGTAAACCGATATCATGACCGATGATCAGCAGCAACCGAACGAATTCCCCGCTCCGAAGCCGTTGCCGGGCAGCGTGTACATTCGCCCCGGCATCGATGATCGGCCTGATTACGACAAGGTGCTCAGCCCCGAAGACAAGTCCGCGGTCGCCCGCTTGGCCGTGCATCAGCCGCGGCGCAAGGTCGAGGCGTCCGTGACGCAAGCCGAGACCCAGGTCGCGCAGATGACTTCGGAGGGATCTCCCGCGGCGGCCGCGGCCTCCGTCGACACGGCGGTCCCGGACATGGGCTCGGCGTACGTGGACATGCGCGACCCGGTGGTCAGCGCCGACGGCCAGCGCCCGAACCCCGGTCAGGTGACCCCGCCTGTCGTGGGGCTTCGCGGTGGGCGCGACCATGTCGATCGTGCCATGGGCGCATTGAACCTGCTCGCGCTGCCTGCGGTCATAGCGAAAGTCAGCTGGCAGCGGGTCTCCGGCGCGGTTGCCTCCCGCGCGGCGTTCTCCGGTGGCGGCCAGAAACTCTCCGAGAGCCTGGTCAGCCGCATTGGCGCGGCCGGCGACGGCGGGGTGGCGTCGGCATGGGCCATTGATCTGGCCGTGGTTGTTGTCGTGGGCGTTGTCGTGTCGCTGATTGCCGAGGCCGTCGTCTCCGCGCTGTCCGATCGCACGCGCGTGGCCGCTGGCCGGCGCACGCCGTGGATCATCGCGGGAGGCGTCGTCTCCGCGGTGATGACGCTGGCGCTGGGACTGTGCTCGAACGTGGTGGGCATCGCGTTGCTGTGGGGTCTGGTGCAGGTCGGTTATGTGATGCTGACCGTGCCGATGGCGGCCGCGTTCAGCGAGCGAGTGCCCGACAAGTTCCGTCCGCGCATCGTGCGCGCGCGTGGCATCGGCCAGATGGTCGGCCAGGCGCTGGGCGTGTGGATCGGCGTCGCCTGCGTCGTGTTCGGCGGGCTGTATACGCCGTTCGTCACGGCCGCCGCGGTGTTCCTGCTGGCCGGCATCGTGCCGGTGCTGGTGTGGCCGAAGGAACCGTCGAGCGAGGAGCAGCCGCATACGGCGATGAGTGCGCACATGCTGATGGAGCGGTTCCGCGCGCCGCGGCACGCCGTCGAATTCTGGAAGGCGTTCGCTTCGCGCTCCTTGGTGTCGGCTGGTGTCGGACTGACGACCATGTTCCTGTGGTTCATCGCATCGGCGCTGATCTTCCGGGATTGGTTCACGCAAGGCAACTCCTCTCCGATCGCGGTACCGGTGTGCTCGTTGATCGCCTCGATGGCCTTGGCGACGCTCGTCGGCTCCGTGGGTGCCGCGTTCATCGCCGGTCCGGTGGGTGAGTACATTGAGGATCCGCGGTATCTGTCGGTCATTTCCTGCGTGCTGTACACGGTGGCGTTGGCTTTGCCCATGACCATGCCGAGCGCCGTCAGCATGGTGCTGTTCGCCCTGATCGGAGGGTTCGCGTTCGGCCTTATCGATACGTTCGGCCAGTTGCTTGCGATGGGCGCGTTGCCGGATGCGCGTTCGGCCGGCCATGATTTGGCGTTCTTCAACCTGTCGAATTCCGTCGGTCTGGCGCTCGCCGCGATAATCGGCGCGGTCGGTGTGGCCGTCACCGGCGGTTTCTCGGTGCTGTTCCCGGCGGCCATCGTCTGTGTGCTCGCGTCCGCGGTCGTCACGATTTCGATGAAGCGCTAGCAATCCGGCCGGATTGGCCGCTGTTGCGCCTCGTTTGGGATTGAGGCATCATCCTATCCGCGATTAGTCCCATCCGTTGCTGCTGAAATGGGACTTTCGCGGGATGGGGCGTCGATGTGTCTGTCTGTAATGCAGGCGGAACGCAGACAGGTTGTGCCGACGCCGCCGATGTTGTTATGCCGCGGCCGTCCACATAGTGAACCTTTGATGGCTGTCGTGGAATCCCGCGCCTATGTTGTCGGACAGTCGAGCGCGAAAGAGCTCGAAAGACACGTTCAATACCGAAAGGAGGTTCGCCGCGATGACTGGATATGCTGCTGATAACGCCGCTACCGCAACCACCGTTAACGTTGTTCTGCTGTCTGCACGAATTATTATTCCGTCTTCGCTGGCGGACTGATTCGGCATCACTGCTTGGAACCCCGCCAACGAAGGCAGGGCTCAGCGAGCAACCAATCGTATAGCCCTGCACGAGTCGCGGGGCTTTTTGATGCGTCCCACAAGGTCACCGGATCAGCAAAGCGGCAAATGAGAGAGAACAGAATAAAAAATCGCGGGCTCGTCCGCGTGCAGTAACAGGAGCTAACAATGACAGCAGTCACACTGACAGCTGACGGCACCACTTCGGTGGGTGGAAAAGCAAAGGCGATGGTCCGTGACTCGGTCAAGACCGTGATCGCCGCCTCGATGGTCGGAACCGCCATCGAATTCTATGACTTCTACGCCTACGGCACCGCCGCAGCGAACTACTTCCCGCACATCTTCTTCTCCGCGAAGGACAACCCCACCGTCGCGCTGCTGATGAGCTTGCTGACCTTCGCCGTCGCCTTCATCGCCCGCCCGCTGGGCTCGCTGATCTTCGGCCACTTCGGTGATCGCATGGGCCGCAAGACCACGCTGGTCGTCAGCCTGATGACCATGGGCGTCGGCACGTTCCTCATCGGCTGCCTGCCGACCTACAGTCAGGTCGGTGTCGGCGCGGTCGCGGTACTGTGTCTGCTGCGTTTCATCCAGGGCATCGGCCTTGGCGGCGAATGGTCCGGTGCTGCGCTGGTCGCCACCGAGAACGCGCCTGAAGACAAGCGCGCACTGTACGGCTCCTTCCCGGAGCTCGGCGCCCCGATCGGCTTCTTCCTGTCCAACGGCACCTACTTCGTGCTGGAGTCGTTCAATGACACCGATGCGATGTGCGCCTGGGGTTGGCGTGTGCCGTTCCTGCTGTCCGCCGTGCTGGTGATCATCGGCCTCGTCGTGCGAGTCCACATGGAGGAGACCCCGATCTTCCGCATGGCCCAGGAGCAGAAGAAAGTTGTCAAGTCCCCGCTGACCGAGGTGTTCCGCAAGTCCTGGAAGCAGGTGCTGCAGGCCACCTTCCTTGTGGCTGTGACCTACACGCTGTTCTACACGCTCGCCACCTGGTCCCTCGCTTGGGGCACCAAGGAGCAGGGCGAAGGCGGCGGCAACCTTGGCTTCACCAACCAGGAATACCTGCTCATGCTGATGATCTCCATCTGCGTGTTCGCCCTGTTCATCGTGCTTTCCTGCCTGTATGCCGACCGGATCGGCCGTCGTCGCGTGCTGATGTTCTCGTCCTGCGCGCTGGTCGTGTTCGCCGTGCTGTTCCCGTTCCTGCTGGACAGCGGCCTGGTCGGTCAGAAGAACTTCGCGGCCACCATGGTGTTCCTGTGCCTCGGCTTCGCCCTGATGGGCATCGCCTTCGGCCGATCGGCGCCTTCCTGCCCGAGCTGTTCGACGCGAACGTGCGTTACTCCGGCTCCGGCATCGGCTACAACCTCGCCGCCATCGTCGGCGCTGCTTTCGTGCCGACCATCGCCACGTGGCTGTCGAAGAACTTCGGCGTGCATTCGGTGGGTCTGTATCTTGCCGTGATGGCCGTCTGCTGCCTGATTGCGTTGGCGACCTGCAAGGGGAGACCAAGGACGTCGACTTTACGAAGTGACGGCGATGGTCGGGTGCCGCCCGGCCGCGTTTGAACTCCCAAAAAACAACAACAATAAACAAAAACAATCATTCAATATTTGGACGTGGGCAACCACGTCGCCTCCAGTGGTACTAGAAATGAGCCACAGGAGGGGATGACTTTGGCGCGGGACACAATCCCGCGTGGAAGCCGTCTGCAACCAAGAGGGCCGTCGAAAGCGAGCGCGTTCGGCGGCAAGACATCCAATTAAAGGAGTGCCTATTATGGCAGCAACTATCTGGTATGAGAAGGACGCCGATCTGTCCGTGTTCGATGGCAAGAAGGTCGCCATCCTCGGTTATGGCTCCCAGGGCCACGCGCATGCGCTGAACCTGCGCGACTCCGGCGTTGACGTGGTCGTCGGCCTGCGCCCGACCTCCAAGTCCGTCGAGTTCGCCAAGGAGCAGGGCCTTGAGGTCAAGCCGGTCGGCGAGGCCGTCGCCGAGGCCGACGTGGTCATGATCCTGCTGCCCGATCAGTACCAGGCCGCCGTGTACAAGAAGGACGTCGAGCCGAACCTGAAGCCGGGCGCTGCCTTGGCCTTCGCCCACGGCTTCAACATCCACTACGGCTACATCAAGCCTTCCGAGGATCACCCGGTGTTCATGGTCGCCCCGAAGGGGCGCACATTGTGCGTCGTGAGTACGCCGCCGGCCGTGGCGTCCCGGTCGTCGTGGCCGTCGAGCAGGACCCGGACGGCAAGACCTGGCCGCTGTGCCTGGCTTACGCCAAGGCTCTGGGCGCCCTGCGCGCCGGCGCCATCAAGACGACCTTCACCGGGAGACCGAGACCGATCTGTTCGGCGAGCAGGACGTCCTCATGGGCGGCATCAACCACCTGTGCGACCTCGGCTTCGACGTGCTGACCGAGGCCGGCTACCAGCCGGAGATTGCCTACTTCGAGGTGTTCCACGAGCTGAAGATGCTGGTCGACCTGGCCAACGAGGGTGGTCTGAACAAGGCCCGTTGGTCCTGCTCCGACACCGCCCAGTACGGCGACTACACCTCCACCGTCATCACCGACGAGACCAAGAAGCGCATGCAGTACCAGCTCAAGCGCATCCAGGACGGCTCCTTCGCCAAGGAGTTCATGGATGACCAGGCTGCCGGCGCCCCGAAGTTCAGGAACTGCAGGAGAAGTTCTCCCACCCGCACCTTGAGACCGTCGGTCGAAGCTGCGCGCCATGTTCTCCTGGAACAACGGCGGCCAGGACCAGGACGAAGCCGAGTCCTTCAACGGCAAGATCGCTCGTACCCAGGTTCAGTGATCGCCTCCGCTCCGGCTCCCGCTGGCGGGAGCTACCAGTCGGTCGCAGACTGACTGAGAGCGGTGCATAACAAGGCCGCCGTTCCCGTTCATTCGGGAGCGGCGGCCTTCTGCGTTGCCGGTGATGCGGCCGGTAACGAAGCCGACATTGCCGCGTCCTGCGCCGCGTCACCCGCTCCCCGCCTGAACTGTTCATACTCCAATAGTGAGATGGTTCACGTTGTGGACGGTGAGGGGGCTGTGGCGGCGTTACCGGTAGGATAGTCCTCAGTTCTAAGGACAAAATCCTTAACGCTTGGATCGACCGGGCCCATGCCCGACCCCAAACGCGCGGAATGCAGGCTCCTGCATAATGCGCAACCACAAACGACACCGTGTGCCGGCAAGAGTGCCGGTACGCAAGTAAAGGAGTGCCAAACATGGCTGCACAAATCTGGTATGACAACGACGGTGACCTCTCCGTGCTCGAAGGCAAGAAGGTCGCGATCATCGGTTACGGCTCGCAGGGCCACGCGCATGCGCTGAACCTGCGCGATTCGGGTGTTGACGTGGTCGTCGGCCTGCGCCCGACCTCCAAGTCGGTCGCCTTCGCCAAGGAGCAGGGCCTTGAAGTCAAGTCCGTGCCGGAAGCCGCCGCCGAGGCCGACGTAATCATGATCCTGGCCCCCGACCAGTACCAGCGCACGATCTGGGCCAACGACATCGAGCCCAACATCAAGCCGGGCACGGCCGTCGCCTTCGCTCACGGCTTCAACATCCACTACGGCTACATCAAGCCTTCCGAGGATCACCCGGTGTTCATGGTCGCTCCGAAGGGCCCGGGCCACATTGTGCGTCGTGAGTACGCCGCCGGCCGTGGCGTCCCGGTCGTCGTGGCCGTCGAGCAGGATCCGCGTGGCGACGGCTGGGCTCTGACCCTGGCCTACGCCAAGGCCCTCGGTGCCCTGCGCGCCGGTGCCATCAAGACCACCTTCAAGGAAGAGACCGAGACCGATCTGTTCGGCGAGCAGAATGTGCTCATGGGCGGCGTGAACAAGCTCGTCGAGATGGGCTTCGAAGTCCTCACCGACGCCGGCTACCAGCCGGAAATCGCCTACTTCGAGGTCTGCCACGAGCTCAAGATGCTCGTCGACCTGATGAACGAGGGCGGTCTGAACAAGGCCCGTTGGTCCTGCTCTGACACCGCTCAGTACGGCGACTACACCAACACCTGCATCGACGAGCACGTGCGTGAGCGCATGCAGTACCACCTCAAGCGCATCCAGGACGGCTCCTTCGCCAAGGAGTTCATCGACGACCAGGACGCCGGCGCTCCGAAGTTCAAGGCGCTGCAGGAGGAGTACTCCAACGTGCGCATCGAGACCGTCGGCCCGAAGCTGCGCGCCATGTTCTCTTGGAACAAGGACGCCGTGAAGGACGCCGACGAGGCCAACTCCTTCACCGGCAAGATCGCCCGCGCCCAGGTGCAGTGATTTCTGAGGCTGTGAGGCCGTAAGACCGTAGAGCTGTAAAGCCAGGCCTTACCGCATGACTCAGGTCGTTGTTTTCGTCGTTCATCGCCGAAGACAACGACCTTTCGTTTATCTGGTCCTATTAATGTGTTCGTAAGCAATGTGCTTACGAACACATTACGAGTATCAGGGTTGCTATCGCCAAATTGCGTCACTGTGTGCGCCCTCGCACACAGTGACGCCTGTGTAAACCCTTTATTTTTCAACGGTTCTGCAGATTGCGTCACTGAGAGAGGTCGCGCACAGTGACGCAATCCGCACACAGTGACGGTCGATAACCATGGTTGTGTCGCACGATTCGCATGTTTCGTATGATCACGTGCGAGTTGCAGGATCCGACGCTGGTGGTATCAGCGCCGAGGCTCGTTCGCTGTCGTCTTCCGCGATGCCCGACTCATACGCGGCGCCCTTTGCGGCGTTCTCTGGCGCGGTACCTACGTTGCCGCTGACGGGCCGTCTCAGCACGATCATCTGCCAGCAGTGCCCGGAATTTCGGGTGTGGTCTATTCCGGCAGGTGGTGTCAAGGGCTTTCGCCACCCTTTGCGCGAATCGTCGCCGCCCCTGCGAGGTCAATATATCATCGGCAAAGACGACGATGACTGTATATCCCATCGCCCGCAAAGCCTGCCTCTTGCGTTCATCCCATCGGTATTGTCGTTTGTCGCGGCGATGCGCGTCTCCATCGTATTCGATGATGACCCGTTGTTTGGGGTATGCGATATCGACTATCGCCTCGTGAGCCAACTCCGGAATGAGTATCTTCCAGTGTTTGACCGGCTGCGGCAATCCATGTCGCAACATCACGAGAGTGCAGCGGCATTCCATGGTGGAGTCAGTCACGGCATCGAGGAAAACGAGAGCATCAATGCATTTCCTTCTGCCCGGGAACGCGTCTGCTCCATCAAGGAACCGCGATATATTGGCGACCGTCATGGAGCCTGATGACGCGCGCAGTATGGCATCCGCCAGAACGATTACCTCGATTTGCGTGAGATACGGCGCCAGCAGTGCCCATGTCATCAGCGGGTGCGTGTAGACGATGGTGATGTTGTCGTGAGTCCATGTGAGGTGGGCGATGCCCGTCAACGATGGCGGGCATTTCAGGTAGGACGTATCTTTCCGTCCGGATCTCTTGGTTGGCTCCCCAACGTACAGTACTTGGAACTTCACGGCTTCAAATCTTGAACATAGCGGTGTCTCTATGCCTGCCAGACGTAATGCGGTCATACCGGTATAGACCGGTGGCGAGGTGTTGATGGTTTTTTCGTGAGTGTTCCATGCAATGCAGGAACGTCGTGGATTGCAGCTGGCGCAGTGAGCGCGCAAGATAGTTGTTCGCGACTGTTGCGCTGGAGTTGACAGGGGTGTGCTGATTCGTATTCATGGATTGAATGTAAGCATGATAATCTGCGGTGCGCCACCGGCCGCCTCAAATCTGTGGATAAGTGTATAACTCATCGGTTATCCACAGTGATGTAGCGAATGTGGATATGTAACTGGCGGAGATGCTGCGTGTGGTGCTGCTCTGCGGATGGAGGAACGCGTCACTGTGCGGGGTGCGTCACTCTGTGCGTCCTCACACACAGTGACGCCCATGTAAATCCCTTTATTTTTCAACGGTTCTGCGAGTTGCGCCACTGAGAGAGGGCGCACACGGTGACGCACCCCGCACACAGTGACGGTATTGCGGGCTTCCGCCGTGCACGGGTACGGGTATCGGATCATGTGACTGATCCGATACCCGTACCCAACGCCTCAGAGCGCCTGCGGGCGCAGGACGAGATCGAAATCGAACTCCGCGTCGTCGAGGCGGTATTTCTCGTGCAGCTTGGGGACCGCAGCTGTTGGGACCCGACGCCGGACTGCATGTAATCCACGCACACCACCGTCGAATCCGCCGGCTTCAGCTCGCTGTTGTGGGCCTTGGCGGTCAGCTCCTCCTGGGTGTAAGGCAGCGCCTGGAAGTCGAAGGCGTGGTCACCGGCACGGAGCACCAGCAGCTCGGCGTCATCGCTGGCGACGCTCGCCCAATCGCAGTCGTGATGGTTGCCGTTCTCCTGCGGCTTGATATACGGCTCGAACAGCGATTCGGGAGTGCCGGAGAACACGCCATGATAGCTGGACCGGCGCTTGTCGATGTAGCTTTCGTTCGGGCCGAGACCGCAATAGGCGATCTGCCGCATCGGCTTCGGCACGAACAGGCGCAGGCCGAAACGCGGCAGGAACGGGAAATCGGTGTCGCGCATCACATGCATGCGCAGCGCCACCGAACCGTCGGGCGCGATGGTCCAGTCGGCGTCGATGTCGGCGATGCGCTGCACAATCGGCGCCACCAGCGCCATCGTCGCATGGATCGTCACCTGGCCGTCGACCACTACCGAGCCGTCCTCGGACGTCGCTATGGCGCTCACGTCGCCGGCGTTGACGTTGCCGTCGTCGAGGATCGCATCGTCTCCAAACGAGGCGACCGGCGCATCTTCATCGTCCGCACGCAGTTCAATCGACTCGGGCTTGGCGATGACGTCATCCTCATCGACCAGTACACCGACCTCGTACGCGCGCGCCTGAGCGCGGTCATACTGGGCGCGAATCCAATCGGCCTTGATGTACTGGTCGTTGTCGGTGGGAGCGCGCCACACGTTCAGCTCCATCGGCCTGTTAAGCAGCGACCGGTTCGCGAACGACATCGACGAGAACAGGCCGGTACGGCGGTCGAGCACATACCGGAACGTCGAGCCTTCCACGGTGATCGAGGCATCGGTCTGCATGACGGTCAGCGGGTCTGCCAGCACGACGTCGTCGTAGCCGGCATCCGCGGCATCGTTCGCTCCATCGTCGGTGCCTTCTACGCTATCGGTGCCGTCATCGGCAACGTTGTCGACATCGTCATCCGAGCCGATGCCATCGGCGATATCGGCCAGCGCGGCGACGACCGTCTGATTGCGCGGATCCGCGGTCGGCACGGCGACCTCGTCGAAGCCGAGCTCGAAGCCGATCGGCAGTGTCTCGGTGTCCGTCGCCTGATAGTACTTCACCAGCATCGTCACGTTCCCGGCCTCGGGTATGGCATCAAGGATTTTGCGGCCGGTATGTCGACGACCGCGTCACCATGCGGCGCGATCGATGGCATCGACGGCGTGTAATTGCCGGGATGCTCCTCCCGGAACGCCGCGCCCGCCGCAGGGTCGCTCTCCCACGCAGCCCATGCGGTCTCCACGCCATCCACCAGCAGCTCGAACGTCATGAACACCGCGTCGGCGGCATCCAAGAAGTCCAGGTAATTGTGCAGCGTCACCGTGCCCTGCGCGTCGAAACCGGTCACGCGCACCGGCCGATACACGTTCTTGAACTCCAGCAGCCCGGTATGCGGCGTGCGCGTCCGGGTACACCAAGCCGTCCATGCAGAAATTGCCGAAATGCGGGTACTCGCCCGAATCGCCGCCGTACGCGTACTCGCGCTTGCCGGCCGCGTTCGTGCCACGGTCGATCGCATGGTCGCACCACTCCCAGATGAAGCCGCCGGCCAGGCCGTCATAACGCTGGATGCGCGTGAAATAATCCTCCAGATCGCCCGGGCCGTTGCCCATCGCATGGCAGAATTCGCACAGCACGTACGGCTTGACGCCGTTGTCGCCGTCATCGCCGTTGCTGCCGTCGCGCAGCCCGTCCGGCGTGCGCGGCCTCCTCCGGAGAAGTACTGGTCGATCTCCTCGACGGACGGGTACATGCGGCTGTGTACGTCAAGATAGCTGTAATCGCACTCCTGTCCCTCATCCACATACCGGGCGCTCTCATAGTGCGTCAGGCGGCTCCGGGTCGAAGGTCTGCGTCCACAGCAGCGCCGCCTCGAACGTACAGCCGTACGCACACTCGTTGCCCATCGACCAGAAGATGATGCTCGCATGGTTCTTGTCGCGCTCCACGCTGCGCTGCGCGCGGTCAACGGTCGGCGCGATCCACGCGGGGTTGTCGGCGATAGGCCGGTTCCAGCGCTTGTTGACAGCCGCGTCGCTCTCGTCCGGATGCACGCCGCGCATCGCGCCGTGGCTCTCGTTGTCAGCCTCGGCCACCACGTAGAAGCCGAGACGGTCGTACAGGTCGTAGAAGTGCGGCGCGTTCGGGTAATGGCTGGTGCGGATCGCGTTGACGTTGTGCTCCTTCATCAGCGTGAGGTCGCGCATGAGCTGCTCTCGCTGATGACCGGGCCGGTCACCGGGTCGCTGTCGTGCCGGTTGACGCCGTGGAGCTTGATCGGCTTGCCGTTGACCTTGACCACATTGCCATCCACGCTGACCTCGCGGATGCCGACGAGCGCGGTGATGACCTCGTTCGCGGTGGTGTACACGATGGTGTACAGGTACGGCGTCTCGGCGGTCCACAGATGCGGGTCGTCGACCGCCAGGGATGCGTGCGCGGTCGGGGCGAACGCGCTGTCTCCGGTGAATCCGGTGCCGTTCGCGCCGCCGGCGAGCGTGCCGGTCACCGACGCGATGCGCAGTGCGGCCTGTGCGTCCGTGGAGTCATCGTCGATGGCGGCCACGTCGTCGATCGACTCGATGACGCCTTCTTCTTCGTCGTCCGCGGCGGTATCGTCGCTGCCAGTGCCGGTCGCGTCGTCGGCTTCGCTCGCGTCGGGCTGTGTCCGAACCGTCACTTCGTCCTCGTCCCCGGCCATCGGATCATCGATCGGCTCCGAGGCCGCCTCTGCCACCAGCTCGCCATCCTCATCGAACAGCTGCACCTTTGACCGGCACATCCGCATCGTCGAAGAACGCGAAATCCACGTCGACCGTCGCGTGATCGACCGGCGACGCATCATATTCGTCATCGCTGATGCCGGCCTCAACCAGCGCGGAATCGACATTGCGCCAAATCGACGTATGCACGAACATGTCACGAATCGCATACTCGGGACGGTCCAGCAGATACACGTCACGGAAGATGCCGCTCATGCGGAACTTGTCCTGATCCTCCTGATAGCTGCCGTCGCACCACTTCAGCACCAGCACGGCCAGCGTGTTCACGCCGTCCTCCAGCACGTCGGTCACATCGAACTCGCTGGTCGAATGCGACACCTGCGAATACCCGACGAACTCGCCGTTCACCCACGCATAGAACGCCGAATCCACGCCCTCGAAATTCAGGTACGTGCAGGGTGCGTCAGGATCGGACGTATGCATGAAATCGCACAGGTACACGCCGCACGGGTTGTCCTGCGGCACGAACGGCGGGTCGAACGGGAACGGATAGTCGAAATTCGTGTACTGGTGGCGGTCGAAACCATGGTTCTGCCACACGCTCGGCACCGGCGTCGTCGTGAAGCTGTCCGCCGCCAGCGCACCCGTGGCGGCAGTGCGCGGATCGGCGTTCTCCGGTGCGTCATCCCCGCCGAAATCCACGTCATAGAACAGGGGCGGCCGGCGGCGCGCAGTCAGGGGAGACCTCGGCGTCCAAGTCGTAGATGCTCGCATAATACTTGAAATCCCAGTCGCCGTTCAGCAGCATGAAACGGTCGGAATCACGCGGTTTTCGCCGGCCGTGTCCATCGGCGTGGACGCGGGCACGTAATACGCGCGGTTCGGCTGCGTGCCGACATGTAGATGGCCGAGACTCTCGTAGTACCGGGGAATGAACATGATGGAGCCCTCCTTGGTTGTGCATGTGCCAGTGCGATGACACTGCACACCATTATCGGCGTCAGCATGGTCGAGAAGTAAGGCCTTTGCCTGGCTTCCGGCGATATTCGCGAATTATGGAAAAGGTGGTCTCGCGCTAAACCAAGGAAAATGGCGGATCGCAAGGTTTGTGGGGACTTCGTTGTGACTTGTGTTCGGCGTGTCGGATTATGGTGGGCTGGCTCTGTTCGCGCGTGCGGCGGCCATGGCTCCATCCGTGGGATGTGCGCGACTAAGGGCGGACGGTCTTGCGCGTCTGCGTGACCTGGTATGCGGTCAGCAGAATCGCAAGCCACACCACACCGGCGATGACGGCGACGCGATAGCTGGACGAGAAGCACATGAGCACCACGACGAATGCCAGGAATGCGAGCACTACATACGGCATCACGCGGGCGAACGGCAGCTTGAAATGGATGCGTCCCAGAGCCTCGTCTCCGGTGAGCCCGGCCAGCTCGCCGGGCCGTCTCCGGCCGCCACACGGCGACGGAAATGAATCTCGGTGACCATGATCATCGACCAGTTGATAACGCCAGCAATCGTGGCGATCGACATCAGATAATTGAACGCGAAATCAGTACAGGAACACGACCACCACGGCCAGCGCGGTGATGGCCGCGGAAGCGAGCACCCCGACAACCGGTACGCCGTGGAAGTTGAGCTTGCCGGGATTTCGGGCGCGTTGCCCTGCCTGGCCAGCGAGTACAACATGCGGGAGTTGGCGTACAGGCCGGAGGTTGTACACGCTCATCACCGCGGTCAGACACACGAAGTTGGCGAGGATGCCGGCATTGCGTGCACGCCCACCGAGTCGAAGATCTGCACGAACGGGCTGGTCGTGCCGTCGATCGTGTTCCACGGCACCACGGCCATGATCACGCCGAGTGCGCCGATGTAAAACACCAGGATGCGCCAGATGATGCCATTCGTCGCGCGGGGAATGGTTCTGCGCGGATCTTCGGTCTCGCCGGCCGTGATGCCGATGAGCTCGGTGCCGCCGAAACTGAACATCACCACGACCAACGCCATCAACAGTCCGTCCCATTGGCCGTCGGCACTTTGCTGCAGCAGGCCGTGGGGAGTACGCCGCCATTGAGCGCGAACCAGTTCGAGAAGCTCGCCTTGACGCCGGAATCCCGTTTGGCAGTCCGGCAATCAGTACCGCGAGCCCGCCGACGATCATCGCTATCACCGCGACGATCTTGATGAGCGCGAACCAGAATTCGAACTCGCCGAACTTGCTCACCCCCAGCAGGTTCATCATCGCCGCAATCACGACGAGAAACACCGCGCCGACACCATTGCGGAATCGCGGGAAACCAGTAGTTGACGAACGGCCGACCACGCTCAGCTCCACCATCGACACCAGAATGTAATTGAACCAGTAGTTCCAGCCGCTCACGAAGCCGGCGCGCTTCGACCAGTAGCGGGTCGCGTAGTAACTGAACGCACCGGCCGGGTCTTCGACCGACATCTCGCCCAGCGCCCGCACGATCATGAAGATAGCCAACCCGCCCACAAGATAGGCAAGCAGGATTGACGTATGCCAACGCGATCGACTCGCTGGAGCCATAGAAGAGTCCGGTGCCGATCGCCCCTCCCAGCGCGATCAGCTGGACATGCCGGTTCTTCAACGATTTGCGCAACGCCGCCGGTGCCGGCGTGTTGCCGGTGCCGGGGCGGGAGGTCGCCGTGCCGTCGTGCATGGTGTTCTTGCTCATCGGTTCCTCTCCATCGTTGCCGCACGCCGGCGACTGCTCGCGGCATTGGCCGTCTGCCCGTCGTTGACCCGCTCGCGCCTCTTCGACATTGCCGTCATCGCCGGTGGGGTAGCCGTGATGCCGTGATCGCCGCACCCGCCGCAACGCAGGCCGATATCGGCACGACCGCCATTCTATGCCATCCGCTGACGAGTCGACGTCACCGTGCGCCGTTTTGTCTCCCGCATCGGCTCATCGGGTGCGTCATGCCGCGGTGGGCACCACGGTCACGGTCTGAGCCTTCCTCATCGTCGCGGCGTCGACTTTTCGTGGCTATCTGCGTTTCAAGGGGGTGATTTCGTGTTCGCCGAACATCTATCTGAGTTTCAGGGGTTGCCAAAACATGATACCCGGAGTATTGAGCACCAATTGCCATTGGAATCATGCGGTCTTGAGGGCGTTTATACTCGGCTACCAACCCTCGAAACGCAGATAGATGTTCCGGAAAAAGCCATCAACCCCTTGAGATGCAGATAGCCCAATTTTGCCGCAACATGTCTGCGATTGAGCGCCTAGCATCACGTTTGCATAATCGTGATTTACTAAATCGCGATTATGCAAACGATCTGTGCCGGTGCGGAAGAATATGTCATGCCCCGTCGATTCCTTGTGACCAGCATCTCCGATTCGTCTAGTGCCGCTGCGGCACTCTGGCCGTATGATTCCGGGTGGGCCGAGGCCGGAATCGTCTGTCTCACCGGGCGCCGGGCATGCCCATGGTGAAGATGATGTGGGCGACGGTTTCTGTGGTGGGGCGGCGAGGTCGGTGGCGAGCCAGTACTGCAGCAGTCCGGATGCTGCCGGATACGGCGAACCGCATGCGCATCTGCGCTTTAAGGTCGCTGGAGGCGGGCTGCATCTGTTCGGCGACGGAACGGCGGCTGTAGATCAGGCCGAGCAGCTGTTGCTTGGAAATCCAGGTCGGCGGTAGGCTCATCAGCACCTGCAGATGGTTGCGGTTGTCGGCGATATAGCGTGGCAGATGCTTCGATGACGTGCTCGACGCCGTACGCGTCAGGCTGCATGAGCAGCTGGTCGAGCGCGGTCGTGACCCATGCCATCGTTTCGTCCTCGATGTCGTAGCAGCTCGATGCTGTCGTAGTGCGCGTAGAACGGAGCGGTTGACGTCCGCCTGCTGCACAGCGCCTTGATGGTGATGCTGCCGAGCAGTAGTTCGCGCATCCGGTCGACTCAGCGTGTCCCGCATCGCCCTCCGCGTGTAACGGGTGCGGCGGCTTTCGGTCAGTTCGCTGGTCATGGCGGCCCGCCTGTATGGTTTCGCGCCGGCGGATTCCTGCCCGACATTCGGCAATCCGACTGTTGGTTGCGAAACCGACATATATTGTTTTTACTTGAGTATAACATCTGTTGCGTGCGGGAGGGCATGATGGCGTATATCGAGTTCGACCGCGTGGTCGGCGAATACCCGTCCGGCACCACGATCCGCGCACTGGACGAGCGGGATTTCGCCGCCGACCGAGGCGAACTGACGGTGATCCTCGGGCAGTCGGGCGCGGGCAAGACCGGCGCTGAACATCCTGGCGGCATGGACACCGCCACCTCCGGGCGCGTGGTCGTCGGCGCGCGACATCACCGGACTGCGCAAACGCGACCTCATAGCCTACCGGCGGATGGACATCAGTTCGTCTTCAGTTCTACAATCTCGTGCCGAATCGACCGCATTGGAGAACGTCGAACTCGCGTCGCGAATCTGCCCTGACCATTTCGACCCAGTACCGGCACCCTGCACAAGGTTCGGCCTGGGCGACCAGCTGAGCAATTTCCCGGCGCAACCGTCCGGCGGCGAACAGCAGCGCGTGTCCATTGCGCGCGCAATCGCCAAGAAGCCGAAGCTGCTGTTGTGCACGACGAGCCGACCGGCGCGCTCGACTATGAGACCGGCAAGGAGACCCTGCAACTGCCAGGACATCTGCCGTGATTGAGAGCTATGACGATTGCTCAATATCACCCACAACTCCGCGCTCGCTCCGATGGCGCACAAGGTCGTCCGCTTCCGCTCCGGCAAGGTGGTGGGCAGGGGATGTGAATCCGCGCCGACACCGATCGCCGACATTGAATGGTAGGTGCTGTGATGGGACGGCATGCGCATGGGAACAAAGGGGGTCGGAAGTTGCGGACGGTGATTCTGCCGGGTGGTCGCCCGCGTCCGATGTGCCCACCGAGGGATTCCCTGAATCTACGACTTGCGTACGATTACCGATACGGGCGGCAGGCCGTCTCGTGGAGGCGCTGTCGGGGGCGTTCGTCAAGGATACGATGCGCTGTGGCTGCACGGGTGGAAACGGTTTCTGTCCATCGCCGTGATTTCGCTGCTTGGGGTAGCGGTGATGACCGGCATCTACGCCGGTTGTCGTGACACGTTCGCGCCGCGAACCGGTTCCTACGACGCGCAACGGTTGCATCGATATCCAGGTGCTGTCGACCTACCGGCCTGACCGGATGACGTTGCGGCGCTGAAGCTAAGGGCCCGGCGGAGTCGATGTCGTACAGCCGGAACGCAACCAGAGCGTCGAAGCCGACGTCAAGGGCACCGACAAAAACTGTCACCATCAACGAGATCGGCGTGAACGGCCTCGACCAGCCGTACCTACAGGACTACTGCATTCCGAGCAAGGCTGGCGAGGTCGCGGTCACAAAAAGTTCCTCGCCGACAGTGGCATGGCGATCGGCGACTCGCTGACAAAACACCCGGTTGACACCGGCACTGCGACATCGACCGTTTTCGGATACGGACTCTGCCGATAGCGGCGCGAACGGCACGGAACCGACGGACGAGAAGCCGGGATGACGCAATCGGCGCCGAGCTTCCCGACCGAACTGACCATCACCGGCACGGTGATAGACCCTAAGTAATTCGAGCAATCCGGATGGATACAGCGGCGCCACGGCATTCCGCAACTCGCTCGCGTCCGACTACGTTCTTCGCCGCCGAGCGACGGCGTGACAGGAGCCATCTACACCGCTATCAGCCTGACCGTGAGTGGCTTCGACCGACGAGGACGCGTTCGGCGACGACTATGACACGCTGGTTCGCGATGTCGCCGACCGCATCGAAGCCACGGTGCAGACCAAGCAGCAGAACGAACGCCGGCAGACTCGTGGACGCCGCGCAGAAGAAGCTCGACCAGGCGAAGACCGACGCCTACCGGCAGCTCGGACGACGCGCAGATGCAGATCACCGAGCAGACGGAGGAGCTGAAAACCCGGCGCGAGCAGGCGAAAACCACCAAGCAGAGCCTTGAAGACCAGCTCACACAGCTCGAAGACCAATCGGAGCAGCTGCAGGACGGCAAAGACCAGGTCAACGATGGGACTGCTCCAAGCCCGCCAGGCCAATCCGCAGCTGCAGCAGGGCATCGCCACCGCGCAGACGATGAACGACCTGGCCGCGCAGGGCGCGCGCCGCAGAGCAACCGCGGACGCGGCAGACCAGGCGGTCGCCGGCGCGCAAGGTCTGCGAGACGGTACTCGAACCATTGCGCAAGGCAGCAAAAGCCGCGCGCAAACCTCGCCACGGGGCTGGGCCCAAAGCCGATGAATCCGCGGCACAGCTCTCACGCAACTGCAATCCCAGCTGAGCCAGGTCAACGCCACCATAGCCCAACTCGAAGCGCAATCGGCACACCTTGCAGCGGCAAATCGAGCAGCTGCGCGGCGGTCGTAGCAGATCCGCGACGGACTCAAGCAGATAGCCGCCAAGCGAAGAGCAGATGGACACCGGCGAACGGCAGCCTCAAGGACGCGCAAGACCAGCTTGACGCCAAGCGCAAGGATGCCGACAGTCAGTTCGCTTAAGCAGCAGCAACGCGTCGACGACATCGCCGCAGCCCGCTGGTACGTGCAGACGCGCTCGTCAATCGGCGGCTTCAGCTCGCTCAAATCCGACATCAGCTCAATCGAATCAATCGGCTACGCCTTCCCGGTCGTATTCCTGATTGTTGCGGTGCTGATGAGCCTGACCGCGATGACCCGCATGGTCGAGGAGGAACGCGGTCTGATTGGCACCTACACCGGGCTCGGTTACGGGAACGCGGCCATCGCGATGCGATACGTGCTGTTCGCCGCGCTTCGCCTGCCTAATCGGCGGCGGACTGGGACTGATGGTCGGCTTCCTCGGCATTCCGTCGTTCCTGCTGCTGGTGATCGAGGGACTGTACGGTGCCCGGCATACAGCTCGAATACGATTGGCTGTACGGGTCGGCAGGCATCGCACTGTTCGTCGTCGGCGTGGTCGTCGCAACGGTCGTCGCCTGCGCCGGGGCTCTGCGGCAAAGCCCGGCTCAACTCATGCAGCCGAAAGCGCCGAAGGCCGGCGCGCGCATCTTGCTCGAACGCATCCGCCCGCTGTGGCGGCGGCTCAGCTTCCTCAACAAGGTCACCGCGCGCAACATATTCCGCTTCAAAAGCCGCCTGTTGATGACCGTCGGCGGGGTGGCGGGCTGCACGGCGCTGATTGTGTGCGGCTTCGCCATCAACGACACCGTCGCCACGCTCGGGACCCAAGCAATACGAGGACATCTACCATTACGACCTGCTCGTCGTCAGCGGCGACGACAGCGTCGATGCGATGCGCGCTCGGCTCGACAAGGACGGGCGCGTGGAACGTTCGCTCGATCTGCGGCTCGACAGCGGCGAGATGGACGCGGGCGACGCAGGCGAGCCGATTCAGCTCATGATCGTGCCGGATGATTCAGTAGGGGCGCTCGGAGACATGATTACGCTGCGGTCCGCGAGCGGCGGGCACGGCAAGCTGCAGCTTGGGGGCGATGGCATAATCGTCGCGCAATCCTGCGGCGAACTCGCTCGGCGTCAAAGGCCGGCGACACCGTCACGCTACGTGACGGCAGTATGCGTCACGGCGAAGTGAAGGTCTCCGCGGTGACGCGAAACCTCATCGGCTCGAACGTGTATGTCAGCGAAAGTCTGTACAAAGAAGACATTCGGCGTGTCGACGGCGGTGACGCGCAACGCCGTGATCGCCACACTGAACGGAACCGCCGACCAGAACATCGCGTACGCGGATCGGCTCGCACGCGATCCGTTGGTCGTGAGCGCCACCAGCACCGACGATCTCGAGCGCAGCTTCTCGTTCGACCTGATGAGCGCCGTCGTGGCGCTCATCATCGCGCTCGCGGGCGGGCTGGCGCTTGTCGTGCTGTTCACGCTGGCGAACACGAACGTGTCTGAGCGCGTGCGGAAATGGCCACGCTGAAGGTACTGGGCTTCTACGACCGCGAGGTGCACCGGTATGTCAACAAGGAGATGCTGATACTGGCCGGCATGGGCATCGTCGTCGGTCTGCCGCTCGGGCGCGCGGTCGGCGGGCTGCTTACGGCGGCGCTCAACATGCCCGCGTTGTATTTCGAGGTGAGCGTGCACTGGTACAGCTATGTGATCGCCGCCGCGGCGACGATGGCGTTCGCGCTGCTCGTGCAGCTGCTCACCAATCCGGTGCTCGACCGCATCGATCCGGTCAGCTCGCTCAAGTCCGTGGAGTGAGCTGACCGCCACCGCCCTACTTGTGGTATGGCTCGCCGGCGTTGATTTTGTAGGCGCGGTACAGCTGCTCCAGTAGGATCACGCGCATCAGCTGATGCGGGAACGTCATCTTCGAGAAGCTGAGCCTGTAGTCGGCGCGGCGCAGGATCGCGTCGTCCAGGCCGATCGAGCCGCCGATGATGAGCTGTATGTGGCTTTCGCCGTGCAATCCGAGCTGGTTGATGTGCGCGGCGAGCCCTTCGGAGGAGAGCATCGTGCCGTCGATCGCCAGCGCGATCACATAGGCGTCGGGGCGGATGTGCTTGGCGATGCGCCCGCCTTCCTTGGCACGAATCTGCCGTTCCACGCCTTCGCTGGCATGTTCGGGGGTCTTCTCGTCGGCGACCTCGATGATGTCGAGCTTGCAGTAGCGGCCGAGCCGTTTGCTGTATTCGGCGATGGCGTCGCGCAGATACTGCTCTTTGACCCTGCCGACGCAAATGACGCTAATACGCATTATCCTGCTTTCTATCTGCCCGGAGGATTACGGAAGATACGCCGTCGTACTGCTCCGAGAGTCACGGCACGACGATACCGCGACTCTCAGAGTCCCTCGGTGGGGGATTGGCTGACGCTCCGCCAGTCAATCCCCCACCGAGGGCATTGGTTGATGTGCGGATACGGCCGTTTCAAAGCCGAAGGCGTATTTCGTACGTCGAGCGCTGAGGAAAGGCCGTATACGCTCCATCAATCAATGACGCCGTAGAGGCGGTCGCCGGCGTCGCCAAGCCCCGGCACAATGTACGCCTTTTCGTTGAGCTTTTCATCGACGGCGCAGACGACGACCTTGAAGGCGATGGAGGGGTCGATGTGGTCTTGGACGTATTGGATGCCTTCGGGGGCGGCGATGATGTTGATGGCGGTGACGTCTTTGGCGCCGCGCTCGGCCAGATAGTGGGTGGCCGCAACGAGGCGTGCCGCCGGTGGCGAGCATCGGGTCGATCAGGAAGCACTGACGGCCGGTGAGATCCTCCGGCAGACGGTTCGCGTACGTGATCTGCTGGGTCGGGTTCTCCTCGTCGCGCTTCATGCCGAGGAAACCGACCTCTGCGGACGGAATCATCTTGGTCATGCCGTCGAGCATGCCGAGTCCGGCGCGAAGGACGGGAACGATGATGGGGGCGGGGCTGGCGATGTGCTTGCCGATCATCGGAGCCACCGGGGTTTCGATGGGCTTGTCCACGACTTCGATGTCGCGGGTGGCTTCGTAGGCCTCGAGCATCACGAGTTCGGAAACGAGCCTCGCGGAACGTGGAGGATGCGCAGTGTTCTTGTCGCGAAGAACGGTGAGCTTGTGGTCCACCAACGGGTGGTCGAGTACGTGAAGTTCCATGAGTACCAGCGTACCCGGTTATCTCACATTCTGGATGGACGCAGCGTGTTGCTTATGTGACGTAGTGGTCAGGATGTGCAGTGAGGCCGGACTGCAGGAGCCGAAGGCGGTTTCGTCGGCGACGACATCACCAAGGCCGCGCCGAACCAGCGCGTCCGCAAAGGCATGGCGTTCGTGCCGCAGGGGCAGCAGTCGTTCGGCACGATGACCGTCGACGAGAACCTGCATGTGGTCGCCGGCCGGTACGGGTCCGAGGCGAAAGCGCGGTACGACGAGGCCGTGACGATGTTCCCGGTGCTCAAGGAATTCGCCGTCGAACGGGCGGATCGCTACTATGTGCTGGCCTCGGGCGCTTCATCGCCACCGGCGAAGGCGGTCCTGCACAGGTTGAGGCCGCCAAAGAGGCCATGCGCGTATAATCGCGCTCTCAAAACTCGCAGATACAAGGCTTTTTTCGAGCGTCAATCGTTATACCTGCGAGTTCTGAGAGCGCCTATTGCAGAGCCTTCATCAAAGAAGCCACATGACCCTTCGCCCGGACGTTGTAACGGGCGATCTCTATCGTGCCTGCTGCGCCTGTAACAGACACGCTGATGACGAATGTCGAGCGGATCACGCCTATGTGCGTGCGCCCGTAGAGCTTCTTTTCGCCGTACGCGCCGTAAAGCCGATGCACGGTCAGGTCCGCGTCCGACAGCAGCGGGAACGACAAGTGGTCGCGCTCGCGGAAACGCTGCAGCTTGTCGATTGGGTCCTTGGAGACGCCCAGCACAGTGAAACCGAGTGCGGTGAGCCGGGCAATGTTGTCGCGGAAGTCGCATGCCTCGGTGGTGCAGCCCGGCGTCATCGGCCGGATAGAAGTACAGCACCACGCGCTTTGCCCTGCGCCAGCAGCCGCGACAGCGTGACGGAGGTTTCACCGCCGTCCGGGTTGACCGCAGGCAGGATGAAATCGGGAGCGGGCTGGCCGGGGTGAGTCGCGTGGGAAGGGCGGGCTGGCTGGATTGGCCGGGCTGCGGTGATTCGTCGCTTGCGTGATCTTCTGTCATGATGCGTGCTCCTTTACCTCGATGCCCATGTGTGCCACCACTATCGCCGTCGTGGTGGACAGTCGCGCGACCGCGTATAGTCGAATCATGCAATGGCTGCACAGGATAGGCGAGACAGTTGATTCGCTGGCTGCATGGTGGCGGCGCTCGCTGACCGGGCGGGTGATTGACCGGTATGTGTCGCGGCGCGGGGCCGCTGCTGGCGAACGGCTGGCATATGGGCTACTGTTCGCGTTCTTCGCCGGCGTGTGGATCGTGGTCAGCGCGCTCGGACTGGTGGTGACCGGAGCGAGGGAGATGCAGAAGACGCTGCTCGCGATGCTGCGCACGGTGATTCCGAGCGTTTCAGATTCGCTGTTCTCCGCGTCGATGCTGAGTGGAATCTCGCATACGCTGACATGGACCGGTCTGGTGACGCTGGCGGTGTTCTGCGGACGGTCACCGGTTGGATGAATTCCTACGCAATGCAGTGACGACCATGTTCGACGATTGCACGCAGGAGCTGAACGTGGTCAAGGCGCGATTGCGCGATACGGTCGCTGCGATCATGGTGGCGGTACTGTTCATATTGTCGACCGCGGCGGGCGTCGTCTCTGGCGGCCTGATGAGACTGGTGTTGCGGGCGCTTGGCATCGCCGACGATTCGCTGCCGGGCGCGCTGTTGCTGGAATCGACCGGTTTCGCTACCGGCGTGTTGCTGAATTTCGCGTTGTTCATGCTGCTGCTGCGGCGTGGTCGCGCACATACGCGCGGGCAAACCCACGCTGGTGGGGGCGGCGCTTGGGGCTCTGGCGGTCGCGGTGATGCAGCTGCTGGGCGCTCGTCTGTTGACGGGTGCGTCGCGCAACCCGATGCTGGCGCCGTTCGCAGCTATCATCGGCGTGCTCATCTGGTTCAACTTGGTGGCGCAGGTGATTGCGATCTGCGTGGCGTTCATCGCCGAGTGCCGGCGGGGGGCGGGGAGAGCCGGAGCTAGCTACAGCCGCCGTCAGCTGACAGGGTAACTGGCACCAAGCATTGCCGGATACGATATCGTATGGCGAGACGGCTGCGAGCTTCATCGCCAGGTCGCAAGGTGCATGTCTTTCATGAGATGTGCCCAGAGCATATGACGAGAGGGAGTTCCCATGGCGATTGATGCATATGGTGCAACATGGTGCGGGCGACTGCCACCGTGCCAAGAACGCGCTCGACCGGTTCGGCGCCGCTTACACGTGGCACGACATCGAGCAGGAGGAGGGCGCGTGGACCGTGCCCGTTGAGATCGGCGGCCAAAAACATCCCGGTCGTGCTCTATGGCGACGGGTCGTTCCAGGTCGAGCCGTCCGTCGTGGACATCCAGAACAACTCAAGGAGCTTGGCCTGCCTGGGTGAGCGGTGAGTGGTTGCGGCGGTGGCGAACGATGGCGGCGGCTGATGGCGAGGTGCGGTATCGGCTGTCCGCCATTGAACACGATGCATCAATTCGCGCCTTATGGTCGGCGCTTTTGCAAAGTGAGGACAGCATCGTTGCTTGATTTGACCAGATTCTATCCGTAGGCAGAAAGGGCACTTGCGCCCGCAGCGCGAACACCTGAGTGCCGCCTTCCGGCACCGCAGCCGGACCACCAGCGCGGGAGCGGGACGCAACAGGGGAATCGTCCACCGACACGTCCTCGACGACCATGCTTTGACGTTCAGCAATCGTTTGAATTAGCTCTTCAACGAAGGCGCTTTCTTCAGTTGTATTTCTTGGTCGAATGTAGTATTGAATTCGCATGATATGGAGCGTTGTTGTCTCCTGACGTCTCCACGGATAAAGGGCTTCGGCCTGACGGCCTCCCGCGCCGTTATATTCATGTCGATGGGCGAATCGACGTGTCGGCGCATAAGGACATGGGAAGAGTAATGACGAAGCCATCAGAGGGAGTGGAAACCATGGATGACGCCACTCAGGAGAGCAAGCCCCGGGTATTAAGCCCGCCAACCTCACCGCCATCATCATCGCGGCGGTGGCCGTGGCGTCTGTCGGGCATCGGCGGCGGCTACGCCTACTGGACGCACCACGAATCGACCGGATACCACGCGGCGGTCGAACAGGCCGGGAAGGCCGACAAGGCGCTCATGAAGGCCGTGGACGAGGCCACCGCCACCACATACAAGGCGGATCAGCTCAAGGAGCCGAAGCTGCTGGACAAGCTCGACGACGCCATCGGGAAGGCGAAGGCGCTCAGGCGTCCCCGAGGACCAGCCGGGTAGTGGCTGGCGTGGCAGCTCGCTTCCGCGAAGGCTGCCAGTTTCAAACGACGAACAACATGCCGATGACACTGAGGTGACCGTTCGGGAATATACCCATGAATAGCGACGCAAGATGTGAAAAGCGGTTGGATGAATTGTTTCGAAGCAACGGTGGAATCTGCTGATGTAGATTGAAGTCGTTCTCCGCGGAAACTCTTGGAAAGTACAAAATGAGACAGAGGTAGATGTCCCAAGACGATTAGTCGGAAGACCGATGGTCGGCATGTCGGTACGTGCCCACTGGTAAACTTCATACGCTGGTCTGTAGGCATGTGCCGCTTATTGGAACATCTGCTACTTGTGTGAGCTTATGACGCCTGTGCCTATAGCCCACATGTGAGGAGCAGTCATGAAGTGCGTGAAGGCAGGTGAAATGCGTTGACTCTTACGCCATCATCCGACCTGATTTCCATTGACTTGTTTGCTGGCGCTGGAGGTCTTTCGGAAGGCCTTGAGGAGGCTGGGTTTCACACCCTTTTCGCCTCGGAGATTGTTCCCCAATATGCAGAGTACCTACGCTTAGGGAATCATCCAGCGCTAAGGTATGTGTTGAAGATATCCGTAAAACTGACCCGGAGCGCGTTCGCCGGGAATTGGGCCTAGAGAAAGGTCAACTTGATTTAGTGGCTGGTGGCCCGCCCTGCCAAGGGTTCTCCATTAATGCGCCTGTTCGTTCCAATGAGGATCCCCGCAACCATTTGTTCCGTGAATATCTACGCTATGTGGATGCCTTTCAGCCGCGTGCAATTCTAATCGAGAACGTGCCGGGACTCGTCTCTTTTGAGCACGGCGGAACTTTGCATGCGATTCTCGATGCATTGGCAGATCTCGGTTACGGTGCTGATGTGCATATTCTGGGTGCCTTACTACGGTGTGCCACAGATGCGTTGGCGTACTATCATTCTTGGCCTTCGTGGCGCGGTTATACCGCAATCCGCTTGGCCTGAACCCACTCGTCATGCTCCTGTGCGAGCGAACTTCACTACCACTTTTGATGGGCGACAAATTGTTAAAAGCAGCCGAAACAGATGCGCCATTCACTACGCTTCGTGAAGCCATTGGAGATTTGCCTTCATTACAGAACGGTGAACGCGGCGAAGCGGTCAAAAAAGAATACCCGGTAAGGCCGCAGTGTGATTATCAGCGTGCGCTTAGGCGCGGCTCCATAGGTGTTCTGAACCATGAAGCTCCTAGACTCTCTGCAATTAACATGCAGCGCCTAAACTACATTCAGCAGGGGGAAATTGGACAGACATTCCGGATGAATTATTGCCAAAAGGCATGCGTAAAGCTAGGAAATCTGATCACACAAAGCGTTATGGACGTCCTATGTGGGATGGGTTATCTTCCACGATCCTCACCAAGTGCGACCCCACTGGGGTGCTTTTTCCACCCTGACCAGAACAGGGCATTTACAGTTAGAGAGAAGCAGCGTATTCAATCCTTTCCTGACCACTATGTATTTACAGGTTCTCAGGCTGAACAATATGCGCAGGTAGGCAATGCAGTGCCGCCACTACTTGCTCTTGCTGTAGGTACGTCGTTATCAGCAGTGCTAAAGGAGGCATGAACATGGCCGGAACAATATTGACTTCTTCGGATACCTCTCAACAGATAAAACGGATGCGGCAAAGTGGCATCTGCACGTAGACAGTGTCCTTTTCTAGGCAAACAATGTACTAAGCCTGTAGCGGAAGATGATGCTGGTGGTATCAGCGGAGCCTGCGCTGTAGCGCAGATTGGACGCAACACCTACTATTTGTTGTCCTATTCGTCTATATGCAGACGATTACAAAATGCTTAGATTATTGCATATAAGTCTTTCGGGGTTGATCTCAGCCTTTATTCTGGTAAGAATAAGCTCGCTCTACAAAGCGAAAGAAGAAGGTGGTGCCAGTCGCCGTATGGACACGACTGGGGCGGTGAATTAAAGCTTCAAAACGTGATGGGGTTGGGAATTACTTTGTTGATTGGATTCTCGCCCGTCTCGACGGAGTAAAGGCAATTTTGGTGGAGTTCACTGCTATTGAGGTGCAGACTATCGATACCACGAGGGAATTATCGTTTGTCTCGTCTTGCGTTATTTGAGCCAGAACGTCGAATCGTTAAATCCACAGTGGGCTTGAACTGGGAGAACGTTAATAAACGAATTATTCCTCAGATTGTCTACAAAGGGCAAGTGTTGCAACGTGAACGTCTTAATAAGACGGGTCTTTGGTTTGTCACCCCGTTCCGTTGCTTATGACCGCATTATGAGGCGACTTGGAGGAGAGCACAATCTTTCTTCGGTTTTTCACAGCCCGGAGCCATCCACTTCCTGGCTATGACCATTTCTGATAAAGCTGTGGAGGGCAGGCCTGTTCCGGGCTTAAAAGTTGCTGGAGTGGTTACAACTGTTTCTTTCAAATGTTGGTTTGCCGGAGCCTAATGTTTTTATGAGGCTGCTATTAGAACAACTTTGTACGATTAATACCGTGGTGATCAGGGACTGCTGCTTGTATTGAGTGTTCAAAAGTACAGGATGAAGGTTCTATTCGTAAAGATCTGAGTTAATGTGGAATTGGTGGATTCTACTTAAGAATATAAAGCCAACTGGTGCCGAAATGAGTTGCGTTCTTGCGCTGTTGCAGCTCTGGTGAAGCTATTTTAGGTGGAATGCCGTGAATGGCGACGGGCAGTAAAACACTCATGGGGCGGCGGAAAAGGGTGTGGGTACGAGCTGAATCAGGCTTGAATCGAGCCAGAATCCTGGGCAGGGTGCGCGATGGCGACAAAAACGATTCAAGGGTAAGGCGGAAGAGAGGGAACGGCGGCCAGCCGGGCGCGTGCGCGACCGGGGCGAAGGGAGCCGCCGGAACGCCGCCTCACGCCTTCGGCCTATCGCCGGTAGAACCTGGGCCTGTGCGCGGCAGGACGGCTTTGTGGTCTTTTTTCCGCCCTGGGCCAGGAGGATCGTCGCCTTCCCCATTTTCAGTCGCATCTCGTTCAAGGCCAGCAGCATCCGGGCTCCTCTGCCCGGCGGTCTTTCCTGCCGACAAGCAGGATTACCGTATCCGCGCTTGTGATCCAAGCATTCTTTCATACTCGTCAAGGCTGGTCACGCGGGTATCCTCAGCAGCTCCCCAGGGACGGAATACCCGTCTGCGGGGTTCGCGGCTCCGCGTTTTTGATGGCGCAGCTTGCGGAAGAATGATTCGACGACGCTGATGTATTCCTTGGCCGTCCGTATGCGCGACACCGATCTGCCGCCCACCCACGCCGCCGCCGTCAATTCGTTCCGAATGTCGCGCGCCTCCTTCTTGGTGGGCAGCCCGATGATGCGCGACCTGTCCGGGGCCTTTCCAGCGGGATAGGGAATCGTATACCTTGGCGAGTGTTTTCCTGCCTTTGCGGCGGATGGGGTCTGGGCACATGTCTTCTCCTTGGCCGATCATGGCGGAGCCGGTGCGTTCGCTGGCGAACACCCGGGGAGGGATGCCGGCGGGGTTTGCGTTTTTCCTTCAGACCCATCCGACCGACGAACGTTCTTTGACTTCCTGTCTATGTATCAAGGAGTTGATTGACGGTTCGAATGGACTTTCATGGCACCCGTATGCGTTCGTGTGGCGTTTCTCGGAGGTCCGGGGGAACCTTCGCGCGGGTAGCCGCCGGTATTCGCTGCGATGCGCTTGCGATACGGAGGCGCCGCAATACGTAACGT
>VOFH01001803.1_pt1 | contig 93091 bp, 151 predicted proteins | sample 5384091 | NCBI WGS metagenome assembly VOFH01 (sample SAMN12384727, study PRJNA508395) | human gut metagenome | isolation source: healthy gut G | host: Homo sapiens
TAGGCAAAACACTGGATAAGGCAAAAACAAAGGCAACCTCAAACCATATCTCTGCAGCATAAATGTTTATTGGGACGGAATTGACCTTGACGACGGTAAAAAGCGCGGCTTGAAGAGAACGAGCTACCAAAATATCTCTTAAAGACCTGGTGACCTCCTAATCTGTGAGGGGTGGCGATGTTGGGCGTTCTGCAGTTTGGGAATCCACACAAGAGATGTACTACCAGAACGCTCTGCACCGTGTGAGGTTCTATGGCGGGATAAATCCTCATTATTTTCAGCTTCTGTTAGAGTGCTATAAGGGAAATCAAATTCTTGATGCCTATAGTAAGGGAATGACGATTAAGCACCTGGTGCAAACGGCGCTGAATACAATCGTTTTCCCGCTTCCGCCATTATCGGAACAAAACCGTATTGTGAATGCTGCGAAAAGGCTACTACCATACCTCCATAGCTACGACAAAGCTGAACAGAAATTAACAGCGCTGAACACAGGCTTCCCAGAAGCCCTCAAGAAGTCGATACTGCAAGAAGCAGTCCAGGGCAAGCTGGTACCGCAAGACCCATCTGACGAGCCTGCAGAGGCTCTGCTTGAGCGTATCCGGGTGGAGAAGCAGCGGCTCATCAAGGAGGGCAAAATCAAAAAAGAACAAGCACGAATCTGTCATTTTCAGACGGGATAATTCTCATTATGAGAAGTTGGACGGTGTGGAGCGCTGTATCGACAACGAGATTCCGTTTGACATCCCAGACTCATGGGGCTGGGCTCGACTAGGGAACCTTACGGAAATGATTACCAGCGGCTCGAGAGACTGGGCAAAATACTATTCCACGGAGGGCAATTTATTCCTGCGCATGGGTAATCTGTCACGGAATTCTTTTGATTTGCGCCTAAACGAAATACAAAAGTACGACTCCCTGAAACAGTAGAGGGACGCGAACTGCCGTGCAGGCCGGTGATTTGTTGTTCTCTATTACTGGAGAAGTTGGCATGCTGGGCTTAGTACCAAGTGGGTTTGAAACCGCTTATACGAATCAGCATACTGCAGTCATACGTTTTTGCCGCAAATGAGAAACAAGTTTTTATGATAGAAACTTACTGCGCATTTTCCTGCTTTTAAGTGCGCTTAACCGCTGTTATATCAATGGTTTTACGGATAGTTAAGGGTGGTTAAAAGCGGGTGAGTGTAGATAACTCATATATTATTTCTCCATTATTCATATACTGATATTCCTGCATTATTTGACTGCCTACAAAGTGTAGGAATAGCGATATAGGAATAAAGTAACTGGAGCTATAAAAGAACCGCCCTTGACTGTTCATAGCAGCCGAGGGCGGCATTGTGTTTTCAACGCAAGTCTTACTCTCACTATTTTATTTTCTCGATTTCCTCCCGAAGCCACTCAAATTCCCGCTTGGTATATACCTTCTCGGTGATGTCGGAAATTTTATGGCCGACCATATACTTGATGGCGTATTCGTCTACGCCATAGCGCTTGGCCATCGTGACAAAGTGGGTACGGCCGTCATGGGGGCGGTGCTCGGGGTTCAGCTTCAATTCATCACGGATACGCTCGAAGGCTTTCTGATACCGAGCATAGGTCAACTCAAAGTTCTTCTTGTTTCGGTTGTTGGGGTCTGCCCAGTTAAGCAGATACGGGCTTCCGATTGTATCTGCTTCTCGATATTTTTGAGTACCAGATCCTGAATACGGGAATGAATGGGGACAACACGATTCTCACCGGCATCCGTCTTCATGCCGCCTTGAAATGTCCAGTTCTCTAAATCCACATCCTTTAGTTCCAGTAGCCCCAGTTCCTGAGGGCGCCAGCCGGAGTAGCACTGGATGAGCAGAATATCGATGCCGTGTTTCTCATCGATATTATTCCAGAGCAATTCCATTTCATCATCTGTAAAAGCAATATGCCCCTTCTTTACCTTCTGGATCTCTTTGACGGTTTCTTCTGTGAGGTTGAAGGTTCTGGAATAGTTTCGATCCACTAACTCATATTCCAATGCATAGTCCAGCATCATGTTAAACATGGATTTGATTTGGTTCTTCATGGTGGCTGTTGGATGCTGCTCTCTGCCTCGAACAGTGGCCACGCCCTCTTCCATGCAGCCTTTCACATGACGGGCTCGAATGTCCATAACTCGCATCTTGTAAACTGCCGAACAGTAAGGCCAAGCACTGGTCACCGCCTTTGTACTCTTGACGGTCTTTTCGTATTCTGGAAGCCACTTGTCATAGAGCTCCTGCATGGTGATGGCTGTTCCGAGGTCATACGGATTCTTGTTATATTCCACCAGAGCGGCATAAGCGTCGTTATAGGTGGCAAAGTATGATTCTGGCTTGAGCGGTTTGCAAATGGGTCTGCCATCAGAAGTTTTTCCCACAGTTACCATGGCTCGGAATGGATTTCTCAAATTACGATTTTTGATCTCACTGATCTGACCAAAGCCATTCGGCAATCGCCGTCGCTTGTTGGATTTGCGAGGTCTTTTTATATTTTTCAGAAGGTTTCAGAGGATATCCGCAATGAGGACAGGCATTTGCCTTATCGCTCACTGGCAATTCGCACTCTGGGCATTGGGTCAGCATAGGTCATCCCTCTTTTTCAAGGCTTTAATTTCTCGGCGTTCGATTTTGTCAACGATACGGCCGCCTACCGCATGGAGTAGAAAACGCTGCCCGCAAATAGTAGCGCACCCCAGGCTCGCTGATTTTTGTTGTACTCTTTTACGCCGCCCTGCATAGTATAGACTTCATGCAAATGCTTGGCTGGGTTCACGTGTTTCTTCATTGGGTGTCTCCTTTCGCAAGATTTACAGTGGGTTTTATGGAGGTGTTCTATATGAAATACATGACGAATGCACAAATCGACGAGCTTAATTTGCTTTTGGATAAGCATGGGGCGGCTTTGACAGCATTTTATAACGAAGGAATGAGACAAGGCGCCAAAAATGTGATCCATGGTATGATGATTGGCGCGGCGATTATTGCTGGCGTTCAGATCACAAGGGCAATCATCAGAGCACACAAGCAAAAGAACTAAATAGGAATTGGGGTCGCTTAATCAGCGGCTCCTTTTCTTTTTGCCCCTTGCGCCGCCCGCTCTAATCATATATGATAAGTGTACGAATTGTCAAGCATATTCCTACACAATATTTTTGATTAAGATTTGAGGGCTGGATATGGTGATGAACGAGTGCTCCGCCTGTCCCCGGTGCGGCGGACGGTTGAAATACTACGACAGCGTGCCCAGACTGGTACGGACGAAAGGGCGGCAAACCTCCAGAGTTCCCATGCGCCGCCTGCGGTGCTCTGGCTGCGGGGCAATCCACCGGGAAATGGGCGGTCTGTTCTTCCCCTACAAGCAGTACGAGGCCGAAGTGATATTCGGCGTACTGGAGGGGCTTATCACCTGCGAGACCCTGGGGTTCGAGGATTACCCCTGTGAGATGACCATGCTTCGGTGGCTTTCGCAGAAAGCACAGCTCCTATTATGGAGAAATCCATAAGCGAAAGGAGTAAATGAGCATGAAACTGATACCTGTGGACCAGATACCGAAGATGAACGGCTATCACAAGCTACAAGAGCTGATCGAGGAGTTTACGAACGGTGACGCTAAAATCGTAAAGGTGGAATTTAGCGAGACCGATTATAAATCCCCGGCGATCTGCCGGTCTTGTCTGGCCGCGGCCATCAAGCGGTCGAAGCGTCCGGTCAAGGTATGGCGTCGCGGAAATGAGATATTCCTGAGCAAGGATGTTTGACAAAGGATTGAGCCGCTCACAAGGCGGCTCTTTCTTTTGTCTCCGGCGGTTATATTTCTAATTTAGATTAGCCCGGTTTAACCTAAGTTAGAAAACGGGCCCCGCAGATTTCGCAATTCTATTATGGAAAGGAAACGGATAGATGCTGGTGGAAATCCAGCGGCGAGACACGAAGGCGTGCCGCCAAGTAATAACTTAATCAAAGATGGCACCCACCGGGCAACGGTTTTCGTTGGGCCGACCCTGAAGTCGTTTCCTTTTCTTTTTTTCGCGCCGATTCAACAGGGGCCTTTATGGAGGTGAAGGTTATGGACACCAGGAAAATTCTTAGCGCGATCGGAACATTCGCGGTTGTGGGCGCGGTATCCACGGCAGGCGCAGCACTATGGACGAAGGTTCTGAACAGGAAGTTCCAAATGGTACAGCTCAAACTGACACACCCGAAGTCAGACAAAATCATATTCGTCGACTTCAAGAATGCAAAGAGGGGCCGCTGACGCAGCGGCTCTTCCCTTTTTCATCCGCACAAAAGGCCGTCTCCTTTATGGAGACAAAACTTTTTAGGAGGTAATCAAGGATGAACAAGCAGAAATGGACAGAGAAGCCGGTCACCTGGGGCGGATATCTCAAACTCAGCGGCATTGTGACAGTCATCGGCGCGATTTTCAGCGCGGTGTATATCATTGCCATGTTTGAGCCGGCCTGGTGGATCGGGATTCGGAAGACGGTTGGAAAGACGTTCAGCCATTGGGCCCGGAAAAGGAATCGTTTCTAAAGGGTGGGAGCCGCTGCAACAGGCGGCTCCTTCTCTTTTCCTTTCCACCGAGGTTGTTTTACGAAAACGGGGCTGCGCCCTTAGAATAGCCGTTGAAAGGAGGCAGACGCCGATGAATGAACAAGAGTTCCATCCGGGCTCCGTCCCTGTGGCGGTGGTGGCCCGTGTTTATGGAAAAGATGCGTCCTGGGTGAGGGCCGGAATTATCTCCGGCTGGCTGCCCATCGGCAAGGCGACCCGGAACGGCAATCTGGTGGCCAGCATTGAGGAGATGGATTCCCGGTACGGCCGGATCAATTTTTACATCTCGCCAAAGCGATTGTACGAGGAAACCGGATATTTCTGGAGAGGAGAACGACGATGAGAAATGACATGCGCCCGGAGCTTTCGCAGAAGAACCCCTACTGGATCGGCAAGCACCGCTACTACGAGCTGAAGCATTTCTGCCTGCAATACCCCATTTGGAAGAAGGCCCGACTGGCCCTGGATGGGCTGAGCAGGCGGCCGGCCGACCTCCAGGTCTTTGTGAGCTGCGGGCAGGTGAAGGGTGACCCCACGGAGCGGTGCGCCCAGTCCCGGATATTCTTCGGGGAGCGCATGGAGATGGTGGAGCAGGCGGCCATCGAGGCGGAGCCCGACCTCTACCCCTATCTGTTGCGGGGCGTGACCGAGGAGCTGTCCTATGACGCGCTGAAGATGAAGTATGATATTCCCTGCTGCCGGGACGTCTATTACGCCGCGTACAGACGGTTCTTCTGGCTGCTGAGCAAGAGGAGGGATTGAGGTTGCGGGTTGTGGACGTGGCTGTCCGGCAATGCTACCGGTTCAACTGCCCGAACTGCGGGAGCAGGCTGGAGGCCGACTGCGGCGATCTGGTGGACATCGGCGGAAAGACAAGCCGGTTCTGGTGCCCGGTCTGCCGGAAGGAGCGGTATGTTCCATGGAGTGCCCTAAGGAAACGGGTTGTGTACGAGGACAAGTCCGCGGAATAGGCAGGCTCCTTTATGGAGGTGAAATGCCATGAAGAAAACGATTTTGGAAAAGGTGGCGGACAATAAGTTCAATGCTGTGAAACAGTTAGTCCGATTCATTCGGGAAAATGACAAGGACCCGGGTGGATTTGAAGACTTATGGGAAAACAGTTTTGCGCTTGAGGACGAATTAGATGAAATCATACTTCGGATAGCGCACATCATCGAATTGGAAAAAGCATTAGAAGAATACGAAGAGTAAGGATTGGGCCTGCGGAAACGCGGGCTCTTTCCTTTTTGTATTTCGCAGAAACGGCAGCGGCTATTATGGAGGTGATACCATTATGACTTACAAGCAAATCGAGGCAAGCCGGGAGCTGAGGCTTTGGATCGGGCAGGTGATCGTGCCCGCCGTTACGATGGCGGTCGCATTGGCGTCCATTCCGGAGGTTAGGAACGCGGCTTCCACAAAGCTGGAACAGCTGAAATGGAAACTCAAATCCAGGAGCAAGGGCTGAGCAGGCCCTTTGCTTTCTATTTTCCATACGCAGCCGGCCGGAAAGCGTGTTAGAGTGATATCCTGAAAAATTCCCGGGTGAAAAATTTGAGAAAACAGCGTCAAAGGAGGAATTGAATTTGGAGATTATTGCGGCGATTGCGGCGCTTTGCATCGGAATTTTGATCGGTATGCGTCTGTTCCAGGATCGTCCGGTCGGCGACCTGCGGGTGGACCATTCCGATTTCGCGGACGAAGGCCCTCATTTATATCTTGAGCTGGATACGGATATACGAACCGTTATGCGGAAGAAACGGGTGGTCTTCCGGGTCAAGGTAAAGGACTTCCTGCCGCACGAATGACACGGGCCTTTATGGAGGTGTATTGTAATGAAGAAATTGAAACTCTGGATGACACAGTGGCTGGTCGATATCGGCTCCTGCTTGACGGAACTGGGAGACCGTATGATTTGGAAAGGGGTCGATATGGGCGACGACCTTCTCAGAGATGACGATGAATTGTTAAAATACGCGAAAAAGAAGGGAATCGTCCGATAACGGGCGCCCCTTTCTTTTCATTTCGATATATACTTGTGCAACCAATCCGGCAAATCAGGATCGTCAATGGTCCAGGAGGTCTTTCGCCGTTCGGAATGGACCCATTCGTTTTCCCGACCATCGAAAATCCTTTTCCGTCCACATCTGTAAAGGACAATTTGGCCATCTTCCAGGCGATACTCATTCCAATAATAACTATGCGTGACACGGCCAGGTCTCTCTTGCGTAGCATAAATCGTCATGGGTATAAGCCATCCTTTCCGAAGAATAATAGTTCTTTTTATGAGTATAGCACCACAGCCCTGCGGCCGCAAGAGACATCGAACGCCGGGTACGCACGAATAACATCGGCTATTATGGAGCCAATTCTGATTTTTGAAAGGAGAAAAAGCATATGGCAGAGATTAAAACGTTGTTGGATGATGTGATCGAGACGGAGCTCGCGAATCTGCGGACCCTTCCGTCCGGAAACGAGGAGAGAGCGAAAGCGATCCGGGATCTGGCGGCGCTGCACAAGCTGCGTATCGAGGAGATCAGGGCCCAGGCCGACGTGGATGAGAAGTCCGAGCGGCGGGAGATGGACGGCAGACAGCGCAGGGAGGAGCTTGCCTGCAAAGATGCCGACCGCGCCCGCGAGGAGGAGCTTCAGAACCGTCAGCTTCGGGAGCAGAAGATCGACCGGTATGTGCGCATTGCGGTGGCCGGCGCGGAACTGGTGTTGCCGCTGATGTTCTACGGCATCTGGATGAGACGGGGATTCAAGTTTGAGGAGTCCGGGGGTTACTCATCCACCACGTTCAGGAATCTGTTCAGCCGTTTTCGGCCGACAAAGCAACGAACAGGCTCGAAAGAAAATGAAGAGGCCGTGCAGACAGCACAGTCTCTTCGTTTTATCCGCGAGTTATTCGGGGCGTTTTATGGAGAACACCCGATATTTTCAAGGAGGTATCTGTTTATGAAATGGACGGAAGAAGAAAAGCGCCAATTCATTCTGAGGGTCGACATTGGCCGAGCACGCCGCTTATACGACGAAGGGAAAAACGCAGAGGAGATTGCGGCGGTTGTGAGGCGGCCTGTCGCGCTGATGGAAAAGTGGATTAGGAACTTCAAAATCATTGACCAAAAGAGACAGGCAAGAAACGGGTGAACCCCAAAAAGCAGGGCCCCAGACAAGGGCTCTTGCTTTTTTAATCCGGGTCCCAACCGGAGCCCATGTCTTTGATTTGGTCTTCTCCTGTCCCCCAACTGGCGCTGATGTCGGGAAGAGCGCAATCATAGCAAACATTGGCGTCTGGGTATTGATCGTCGTAAACACCCTTATAATATTCTCGACTGAGCTTTCGTCTCACGGCGGCAACATCAAACTCTTTGCCGCATTCTATACAAACAGCCATATTCGCCCCTCCATACATAAAGGATGTCTCCATTTTACCATAGTCCTCGCCAAATTTACAAGGCGTTTTATGAGGAGAGAGCGCTCTTTACCTCAATATCAGCCGGAGCCGCAAGGCCCGGACGACTTAGGAGGTAATGCAAATGCGTAAGAAGGGTAAAAAGGTCATTCGGCCGGCAGGAGACGAACTGATGGACTACCTGAACCGGGGGTTCGCGATCTGTAACCGGTGCGGGGCGGTGATGGACCGGAGAGAAGACCCAAGAGGAGGTTGTGATATTTACGCCTACCCGTCCTGCGGATGGGAGATTGACGAGATGGAGTACGAGTATGAGAGTGGAGATCCGATGGAGCTCGTACAGGATGAAAGAGGCGACGACTACCTGGTCTTCCGGAACGACATGCCGCACGCCGGGTGCAGAGCGTGCGGAGGCCCATACCCCTACTGCAAGCCGTCGTGCAGAATGTTCGACGACTAAGCATGACCAACGTAGAGGAGGAGCCCTGTAACAGGGGCTTTTCCTCTTTTATATTTGGAGGCAGACATGCGCTATCACTACGAGAAGCCGCCCATTTATCTTTCCATGTACGGACAGCGCTACTGCTGCGACCATCCGGTCTATAACCACTGCACCCTGTTCCTTGTCGGCGAACGGGGCCTGGCGGTGATTCAGCAGCGGTACGACCCGGAGACGAAGCACACCTTCTGGGCCGAGGTAGACGAGTGGCTGACGGACCCATTATATCTGCACCCCCGGTTTCGGGCGTTCTTTGACCGCCGGGCCGGGACGGGTACGGACGGCCTCTACCCCACCGTGACCATCCGGCAGATCATGTGGGCGCTGAAGATGAAGCCCCTACCCAAGCAGCCCTGGGAGACGGTCTTCGACCATACGCCGATTTGACAACCTCCTTTATGAGAAACCAACTGATTTTGAAAGGGGTTGCGGTTTATGAAAACATTCAAGAACAAGCTGTACGCTGTGGGGCTGATGCTCTGCGGGAGTGTTCCGACATTCCTGGAGCAGGACGCCACGGCGCTGGTATTTATCGGGATGATTGCAGTTCCGCTGTTCTTTGCAAAAGAAAACTGGATTTATTAAAGGAAACGGCCCGGACAAGGGCTTTTCCTTTTATATTTGCGCTTATTTCGCAGCTCCTATTACGGAGAACGATGCTCGCAAAAGGAGGTAAAGGAGCATGGACGAAATGAGACTGGAATCGAAATTTACAACAGGACTTGTATCAAAAATCGCAAGGACCGTTGTACGTAAGAAGCTGGGCTACGATATGGATATTCGGCTCAACCGGCTGCGGACAACGGTGGTTGATGAAAAGACACACGTACATCTGGACGTCGATCTGGAGCTCACGAAGGAAGAGCTTGACAAATTATTGAAGAGCGTCGGACTCTGAGGCAGAGGCCCCATAACAGGGGCTTTTGTCTTTCTTCCGCAGATTCCGCAGGTTCTATTGTGGAGAGGCATACAGCGAGCTACGAAGCGAGGGTGGTAGTAGGCAACGCAAGACGGAAACCCACCTGCCTCTCTTCGGTTTTCGCAGATTTTGCAATTCCTATTATGGAGAGGAAGTTAGCTCAGTGGTAGAGCGCAGGCTGAAATGTCTGAGGCCGCCGGTTCGAGTCCGGCACTTTCTCTTTCGCTTTTGCATGGAGAAAAAAACAAGTTTGGAAAGGAGTTTACCATGGAGAAACGGCCGCTGGACACGGAGCTTGAAGTTCTTTGGAGCGAGCACCTCGAAGACGATGTGTTCTCAGTACGCGCTTACAATGTTCTGGCGCATCGTCTCGGTCTTCGCACGTTAGGGGATATTTTGAATTTGACCCGCGACGACATTGCAAAGGCGAGGGGCGCTGGGGAAAAGACCCTGGACGACATTGCGAAGCTGGTTCGGTCGTGCGGATACGAACTGAACGGATTTACGGACGCCGGTCCGGACTGCAAAAAGTGCAAACAGAGGGATTTCCTGCGGCCGGCGCATCAGCACTTTTTCAAATTGGCAAGGGAGTTCAACCGCTCGTATCATCATCCCAAGGACCGCGCCTTTGTGTTTCCAAACCGGATTTCCGGAGAGACGGGCTGGGATATTGTAAAGCGGGCCATATTCGCCACCTATAACGTGTCGAGCATTGCCTCTCTGCCAGACGGGGAGCAGGCGGAAATCAATGAATTTGCGATGGGTCTCACGGATATTCTGTTCCAACAGCTGCGGGACCGGGCAAAAGAATACAAACGGAGCAATATTTGAAAGGAGAAAATGAGCATGGAAGTTAAAATTGTGGGCGAGATCAAGTTCAAGACCTGTACCCTCCCGGTGTATCGGGATTTGGACGAGCCCCTGTTCAAGGCGGGGGACGTCGCTGAGCTGATGGACTATGGGCCGAACAATATTTGGAACCTGACCAACCTTTGCGAAGAGGACGAGAGGCTGGTGCTGTCATCGGAAGTGGCGGGTCAACACCGGCGGGTGACGTTCCTCACCGAGAGCGGACTCTACAACGTCCTCGCCCAGAGTCGGAAGCCGGTTGCCAGGGCGTGGCGGCGGGTCATTGCCGAGGAGTTGATTGCCCTGCGGCGGTCCCGTGGCAAAAATATCTCGGAGCAGTTCGAGGACTGGGACTACATGGCGGACACCATCTACTTTGACGAGGTGACCGGGCGGCTGATGCGGTCGGTGACTGTTCCTGGCGGGGACGTGGAGCAGGTCCCCTACGAGCCCTGACGCCATGAAAGCGGAAATTGGATATCCCGACGCGGTCATGGGAGATTTCATCCAGGACCTTATCGGTGACATCGAGCACAACATGCAGCTTGCTCCGCCCAACGACCAGTATTTCGAGGAGCTCAGCATTCAGAAATTTACCCTGCAACAGCTGCTCCAGGAGATTGGCAGGCATGAAGGAGACTCTCCCACCGCCGTAGTAGCGAGATTTGTGGGGAGGATGTCTGCCACGGCAAAAGAGGACGACCCACGGTTCGTCTTTTCTATCTCCAGGGACGCGGCCCAGTCCATCCTGGACGGATTATATTTTGACTAAACGGAAAAGGAGAAACAATGACTGGAGAAGTTTACATTCATTATGGCGCGGACGCCTTCGACCCGAGCCATGGGTTTCCGGTGGCAAACACGAAATACTCCTGGGCAAAGCCCTACGGAGGTCTATGGGCATCGAGAAAACGTGCGTCCTACGGCTGGGCCAAATGGTGCGAGGAGAATTCCTTTCGGGATTGCGCCGCAGAACCCTCATTTCAGTTTATCATGCGAAATCCGGAAAAAGTAGCGGTCATTCATAATTTGAACGATCTGCGACAGCTTCCGATGGTGAGAGACGTTCCGCCCGGCATGTGGGAGGAAATTGACTTTGTGGAATGTCTGCGGCGAGGAATTGACGCTGTTGAACTCTGCTGGTATGGGGAGGAATACCAAGACCAGCGGGCCGATGATTTATATCTCGCTTTGTATGGGTGGGACTGTGACTCCATTGTGGTCCTCAATCCCGACGCAGTGATTCAGATTTAACACTCGAAAGGAGAAAACATCATGGTTAAGACCTATCTTGATATTCTGAGCGAGCGCGGCATCCGCCCCTTCCTGACCGACGAGGCTTTTGAGGAGCTCCAGAAGTTTGACTACAAGAGCCAGTACGCCATTCCCGGCCAGGTAATGCCGGTCTTCAAGCACCCCAACCAGCACAAGATCGAGCTGGGCAAGACCACCAATCTGATCGGCGACATGTGCTGGTACGGAGCCAGCGTGGAGGAGCTGGTGCGGTCCATCAAGTATGGCATGGTGGTGCTCGACGCGGACAAACGCCATTTGGACTGGAAGAAGGCCGCCGAGGACTTCGGTATTCAGGAGCTTCTCAAGGAATACCGCCGGTTCCGCCGCAAGCCCAAGCTGACAGAGCGGGAAAAGCTTGTCATTACCGCTTATACCGGCTATGTTCTGGAGGGTACGGCCGGAAAGGTAGTGGATTTCGTGGAACAGGAGCTGGGTCATTCCATTCAGACGCCGGAGCCGCCCGCAGTCCCGGTTGTTGTGGAGGTGCGCCGGGCTTTGCAGGAGGAATTCTGCGAGATCTGCCGGAAGCACCACATCTTTGATTATATTTAAGGAGGATACGGACGTGAACGCAAAAACGACCCTGCTCCACAGAGCCGGGAAAGCGGTCAAAAAGGCGGCGCCGACGATATTGACCATTGTCAGCGCGGCGGGGGTGGTGGCCACGGCGGCTCTGGCGGTCAGGGCCACACCCAAGGCCCTCAAACGCATTGAGGCGGCAAAAGCGGTCAAAAAGGCGGAAAATGGCGGAAATTTGACCCGAATAGAGACGATAGGAGCCTGCTGGCAATGCTATGTACCGGCGGCGGCCACGGGAATCGCTGTAATCGGGTGTATTTTCGGGGCAAATGCCCTCAACCGGCGTCAGCAGGCGGCTTTGGTCAGCGCCTACGCCCTGGTCAGCCGGTCCTACAACGATTACCAGCGCAAGGTCAAGGAGCTCCACGGCATAGACGCCCACCGGGGGATCATGGAAGCCTTGGCCGCCGAAAAGAGCAAAAAGCAGCCCATCTACGCGGGCACCCTGATCGGGTCATCCTCTCTGGACTTTGAGGACGCCGGCGAGGAGGAGCGGCTGTTCTACGACGCCATCTCGGAGCGGTATTTTCAGGCTACCATCAGCCAGGTGCTCCAGGCCGAATACCACCTCAACCGGAACTTTGCCCTGGGCGGAGGTTTCATCACCCTGAACCAGTTTTACGAGTTCCTGGGTATCGAGCCGGTGCCCGGCGGGGACGAGGTGGGCTGGATGGTTTCGGACGGGCTCTACTGGGTGGACTTTGACCACCAAAAGACCGTGGTGGACGACGGGCTCAACGGCGAGGTGGAATGCTACATCATCGACGCGCCCTTCCCGCCGGTAAGCGAGCGTGAATACGAGGACATGGAGCTCTGAGGGCTCCGCAGAAATTGCATCTCCTATTATGGAGAATCTATATTTAACAGGAGGTTTGACTTTATGGACTCGAAAACGATATTTAAGGTGTTGTCCTTTGTAGGTATGGCCCTGGGCGGGATTGGCACACTGCTGTCCGCCTGGGCTGACGGAAGGGAGCAGGACGCGATTATCGAGGAGAAGGTAAATGAAGCACTGGCCGCCCGTGAACATGGAGAAAAGGAAAGCGAGGAGCCCTGACCGGGGCTCTTTGCTTTTGCAGGAGCCGCTGTCCATGAACGAACAGGCGATCCTCTTTCTCATGGAGGTCCTGAACGGCTTTGAGGAGCCGCCAAGGTCCGACTGGCCCAGGCACGAGGCGGAGGAAGTCAGCTTTTCCCGCTGGGCGGTGGAGGAGCTGCTGCAACAGGTCTGGGACCACCCGTGGACACTGGCCTCTGAGACGGTAGAGCGTTTCGCCGCGAAGCTGGGGCTATACGCCGAGACCTGCGTCACGGACCAGCAGCACCGGATCTTTCGGATCGCGGCCGAAACCGTGAGGGGATTCCTCGATGAGATCGAGAAGCTGGAGCGATGAAAACATTGATATTTATGAGAGGAGATGGCGTCTTGAACAAACAAGCAATTTCAAACGCCCTGAAAGCGTTGCAGAAAACCGTGAAAAAGCACAGCCCGGAGATTTTGACGGGCATCGGCATCGCCGGGATGACCGCCGCCGCTGTGATGGCGGTCAAGGCCACCCCCCAAGGCCCTGCGGATGGTGGACGAAAAGGAAATCCGGGACGGAAAGCGCCTGACCACCGGCGAGATCGTCAAGACCACCTGGAAATGTTATATTCCCCCGGTCGTCACCGGCGTATGCTCCGCGGCCTGCATCATCGGGGCCAGTTCCATCAGCGCACGGCGCAACGCGGCCCTGGTCACAGCCTACACCATTTCGGAGACCGCGTTGAAGGAGTACCGGGACAAGGCGGTTGAGGTGGTCGGTGTGAAGAAGGAGCAGGCCATCCGGGACGCGGTGGCCAAGGACAAGCTGGAGAAGGCCAATGTCAAAGAGCGGGAATTCATTTCCACCGGACGGGGCGAGACCCCCTGCTTCGACCCGCTGACCAACACCTGCTTCAAGTCGGACATCGAGAGCCTCCGCCGGGCGGAAAATACGCTGAACAAGCGGATGCGGGACGAGGTGAAGATCACCGTCAATGAGTTTCTGATGGAAATTGGCCTGGAGCCCTGCGACGACTCTATCGGAGAGACCATGGGGTGGGACATCGACAAGGGCTACATCGAGCTGGACTTCAGCTCCCAGCTGGTGGACGGCGTCCCTTATCTGGTGCTGGGGCACCGGGTCCCGCCGGTCTATCTGGGCTGGTGACATCCGCAGAAATTGCATCTCCTATTATGGAGAACCATCCAATGAACCTAACTTTATAAGGAGGAACTTGACATGGAAGAAATGAACGCAAGAGTGATGGAGAACGAGGTTATGGACGAGACCGTGGAGGTCGATGAGGCCGTTGACAGCGGAAACGCTGGCGCGCTGGTCGCAGGAATCGTCGGAGGCTTCCTGGCTTACGCCGTGATTGGCGGGGCGAAGAAGCTCTGGGGGTTTGCGGGCGCCAAGCTGGCCGAGCGGAAGGCTGCCAGAAAGGCCGGGACCGACGCGGTAGACGTCGAGTACACCGATGTCGAAGAGACTGCGGAGGATTCCGACGAGGGGAACTCTGAAAAGTAAGCAGAAGAGAGGTTCGCCGGGGGAGAGTACCTGTTTCAGGTGCTTTCCCTTTTTTGCTTTTGAAAGGAGAAAATTGCATCATGAGAGGTATTTTGAAGAACACCCTGTTGTTATTGGGCGGTATGGCGCTGGGGAGCCTGGCGACACGGAGAGCGATCCGGTATGCCGTGGAAAACAGGTACGACCGTGTGAAGTACGAAGAGCCCATCTTTGGGACCGGGGAGGACGCCGAGCAGGTGCTGGACGGGCTCAAGACCCTCATCAGCACCTACGGCAACGCAACGGCGGCGGATTTGTATGAGCTGGCCGGCACCCACGATTTCAAACACGAGATGACAAGGATTGGCTGGACCTCCGTGGACGGGGCGGAGATCGTCCAGACGGACGACGGCTATATCATCACACTCCCCCAGCCCAAGCCCATCACTTACAAGGAGGAACCGTAATGGCAGAGTATCCCAACAACTCCCACAGCGCAAGGGAGAGAACGGATTCTACCGCACCGGGAAAAGCGGAAAAGAAGCTGGAAAAGGTGGTGACCGGAGCGGCCAAGACCCGGAAGAAGAGTGAGGCCCGGAAATTCGTCAACATCTTTGTCCCGGAGGACGGGGAGAACGTCAAGTCCTATATCATGATGGACGTGATTATCCCCGGCATCAAGAACGCCATCGCCGACGTGATCAGCATTGTGCTCTTCGGCGACTCCGGGCGCATCGGCGGAAGCAGGAACAAACGGGACGGACGCTCCCGGCTCACCTACTGGGACGACAGGCGGGATGACCGCAGAGAGTACGGACGGCCCAGAGCTGCCGCGGGCTTTGAATATGACGACATTATATTTGAGACCCGCGGGGACGCCGAGCTGGTGCTGGATCAGCTGGAATCGGCCATCGCCAACTACGGCATCGCGTCAGTGGCCGACCTCTACGACCTGGCGGGCATCACCTGCCGCAATTACACGGCCAACCGCTATGGCTGGACGGATATTCAGTCGGCAAAGGTCATCCGGACCCGGGAAGGCTACACCTTGCAGCTTCCGAGGACGGTCCAGATCAACTAAAAGGAGGCCACAGCCATGTATGGATATTTGACCTCCAGCGGCTACAAGGGTCTGGTATGTGGCCGGTGGATGCTGTTCGCCACGGACACCGAGTATTACGAATACATGAGAGAGCATGAGGAGGAGCGCCATGCGGATTAACGCGGATTCATTTGTAAGCGTCGGCATCTGCATTTTGGGGCTTGTGGGCGTGGGCTACGCCATCGGCGTCCACTCCAAAATGAAGGTGATGTGCGACCGGCTGGACACCAGCATCGACAACCTGGCCAACAACACCGAAATCGATATTCCCGCAAAGGTCATTGACCAGGCGGTTCAGAAGGCCGTAGAGCGGGAGTCCTATTCCGCGGTCAAGCGGGCCACTGAGGAGGTCGTGGCCGACGCGAAGCGGGAGATCGAGAGCCGGGTGGGCACGGCGGTAAAGGCCCAGTATGACGCGATTTCGGACGGCGTGGCGGATCAAATCGCCAAGAATGTCGCCCGAATCGACGAGAGCAAGCTCAAGAAGGAGGTCGTGCAAAAGGCCAAGGAGCAGATCGCCGAGAAATTCGACGATAAACTGGATGACCTGCTGGAGGAGTTCAACGGAAATCTCCAGAACGTGGGGAAAATCTATAAATCCATTGCGAGATCATTTTCTAAGGAGGATATTTGACAATGAAAACCAACGAGATCATGAAATCTGTGAGCCTGACCTTCAACAAGGTGGGGTTCCAGCTTCAGAAGAAGAGCCCTGAAATCCTGGTTGCCGCCGGCGTGGTCGGCGTGGTGGTGAGCGCCGTCATGGCCTGCCAAGCCACTCCCAAGGCCCTCAAGGTGGCAGAGAAGACCCAGGACGACGTCGAACGGATTCAGAGCGCCGAGGATTCCGGCGTTACCCAGGCCGGAGAGACCTACACCAAGGAGGACGCCCGCGGCGACCGTATGCAGGTCTACGCCCACACCGGCTTCCAGTACATCAGGCTGTATGCCCCCGCCGTTCTGCTGGGCGCGGCGTCCATCACCTGCATCCTCACCAGCCACAAGCTCATGAGAAAGCGCAACATGGCGCTGGCGGCGGCCTATGCCACCCTGGACAAACACTTTAAGGATTACCGCGGCCGTGTGCTGGAGCGGTTCGGCGAGCAGGTGGAGAAGGAGCTGCGCTACAATATCAAGGCCAAGGAGATCGAGACCACGGTGGTGGACGAGAATGGTAAGGAGAAGAAGGTCAAGGAGACGGTGGACGTAGCCGCCGAGGGCTGGGACCCCTCCAAGTACAGCCCCTATGCCCGTATCTTTGACGAGGGCCACCCCGCCTACATGAAGGATGCCGAGCAGAACAAATTTTACCTGCTGGCCCTTCAGGCCCAGGCCAACGACCGGCTCAAGTCCCGCGGCCACCTGTTCCTCAACGAGGTCTATGAGATGCTGGGCTTCCGCCTGACCAAGGCCGGCGCCGTGGTGGGCTGGATCTATGACCCCAGAGAGCCCATGGGGGACAACTTTGTGGACTTCGGCATGTTCGAGGTGTGCCGCGAGAAGGCGGTGGACTTCGTGAACGGCTACGAACGGTCCTTTATCCTGGACTTCAACGTGGTGGGCGACATCACCGACGCGCTGGCCACCCACCAGACGCTGTGAGGGCTGAGCCATGAAGAAATTTTTGGCGACCCTGCTGCTTGCAGCCGTAATGCTCACCGGAGCGTCCTTCTGTGTGGAGTATGAGCCTGCCGCCGCTTTGGAGCCGGTTGCCACCCCGGTCCATGCGGTTGCGGAACAGGTCAACCTGACGGAGAAACGGGCTGATATTCCTCAGCCTGTGGTCTCCAAGGCCCCTGTCGTCCAGCCGGAGGAACCGATGGAAGAGCCCAACGCCGTCACGCTGACCCAGGAGGAGATCGACCTGATCGCCCTCTGCGTGATGGCGGAGGCGGAAGGCGAGCCGGAGGAGGGCCAGCGGCTGGTTATCGACACCATTTTGAACCGGGTGGAGCCCCCCGGTTTCCCGACAATGTCCACGACGTGATTTATCAGAAGAACCAGTTTGCCGGCATGTATGGAGAGCGTATCGAGCGCTGCTATGTGAAGGAAGAGCTGGTTCAGCTGGTCCGGGAGGAGCTGGAGAACCGCACGAACAGCGAGGTGGTCTTCTTCCGGACTGGCCACTATCATTCCTACGGCGTCCCCCTGTTCCAGGTGGGGGCGCATTATTTTTCCAGTTATGAGTAAAGGAGGCGCGCATTATGAAAACCTGCATCAAAGCCCTGCTGTCCTACGCCCTGGCCACCGTATCGGGACTCTGCCTGGTCGGCGGCGTCACCATTTTGTCCAGGAGGTAAGCGGTATGGAGGGATTTGCAAATCTGGTGTCCATGCTGGACTACGCGGTCAACACCAGAAGAAAACGCCACATCACCGGCGGGCTCCTGATCAGCGCAGCGCTGCTGTTCGGGGGCCTTGCTATTACCGTCATGAGCACTAAAGACGAAGAGGAGGACTACAATGAGTAAACTTGGCACAGCGCTGGCCTTTCTCGCAGGCGCCGCACTGGGGGGCGTTTCCGCATGGTATGTCGCCAAGACGCGGTACGACGAGCTTTCCGAGCAGGAGATTGACTCCGCCAAGCAGGCCTTTTATGCCAGGGAGCAGCAGCTGAAGGAGGAGATCGCCGCTCTGAAGGAGCATCTGGCCAAAGAGGACGAGCCGGAGGAGGCGCCCAAAACGGTTTTGGCGGCCAACAAGAACCAGGAGAAGGGCGACATCAACGACTACGCCAAGATGGTCAGCCGGGTTGGATATTCCCGCACCTCGGTGCCCCCGAAGCCGGAGCATGAGGTGGAGGCCCCCTATGTCATCTCCCCGGAGGAATTTGGGGAGATGGATGGCTACACCCAGATCAGCCTGGCCTATTTTGACGACGGCATCCTTTCCGATGAGAACGGGGTCATCATCGACGAGCCGAAGGATATTGTTGGGGACGCTCTGAACCACTTCGGGGAGTACGAGGAGGGTTCCGTCTTTGTCCGGAGCGACCCCAAGCGGTGCGACTACGAGATCCTGCGGGACCTGCGCAGCTACGCGGAGTTCCGCTCCACCCTTCCTCCGAAAATTTGAAAGGGAGGTCTGACGCTTGACCCGGGATGAACTGATTGACCAGTATTTTGACTGGATGTATCAGCTCGTGGTCGACGACCGATATTCTAACAAGTCCTATCGTAAGCTGTTTGCGCGGCTTTACGATACGGAATTCACCTATACGATTCCGATGGACGGCAACCGGGCCGAAGACGGCATCGACCTTAGATATCGGTTCGGTCGCGAGCAATTATATTCTGACGCCATGGTCGCGTCCTGCCTGGACGACCGCCCGTGCAGCATTCTGGAAATGATGATCGCCCTCGCCATCCGCTGCGAGGAGCACATCATGGATGACCCCGACGCCGGAGACCGGACGGGGCAGTGGTTCTGGAGTATGCTGGTGAGCCTGGGGCTCGGCTCCATGGACGACCGGAAGTTTGAGCGATATTTTGTTGATCAGACGCTGGAGCGGTTCCTGGAACGCGGGTACGGACGCAACGGCGAAGGCGGGCTCTTTACCGTGGACAACGGCCGCGACATGCGGAACACGGAAATCTGGTATCAGATGAACTATTACCTGCGCGAAATCATCAGGGAGGGAGGCATTTAGCATGAGTAAAAAGGGAAAATTCGTGGATATCTGCACGCTGGAGGACTTGACGGCCCTGGTAAACCACAACTTCCAGGCCTTTGAGAAGCGGGTGGCCAAGCTGAGCCGTAAAAGCAGCATGTTGACCGTGCTCGCCGTTGCCGCAGTTATGGGCGTTTACGCCCTGGCGGCGGAGAACCGGAAGCGGGAGGAACAGGTCTACCAGCTTTCGGTCCGTGTGAAAAAGCTGGAGTATGATAAAGGAGAGTAAATGACCCGATGCTGGACTTCTTGATGATTTCAACGCGCAGCGGGAAACGCGGCATCATCGAGATCTATCCCAAGTTTATCATCAAGAAAAGTAGCGACCTCATGATCAGAGGCGGCGACTTCTATGCAATCTGGATTGACGAACGGGGTATGTGGTCGACTGATGAACAGGACGCGGTCGACTTGATCGACCGTGAGCTGGACCGATACGCAGAAGAAAACCGCACGCGCTTTGACGGCAACATTCGCGTCCTCCATATGTGGGACGCGGAAACTGGCATGATCGACACCTGGCACAAGTATTGCCAGAAGCAGATGAAAGACCAGTTCCATATGCTCGATGAAAAGCTGATATTCTCCAACACGAAAGTGACCAAGCGCGACTACGCCAGCAAGTCCCTCCCCTACCCCCTGGAGCCGGGGGAGACTCCGGCGTGGGAGCGTCTGGTCTCCACATTATATTCTCCCGAGGAGCGGCACAAGATCGAGTGGTGCATCGGGGCTATCGTTACCGGGGAGTCCAAGAAGCTGCAAAGTTTCTGGTCTTCTACGGAGCGGTGGGCACCGGAAAGAGCACCATCATCAATGTGATCATGCAGCTCTTCGAGGGATACCACACCAGCTTCAGCGCCAAGGACCTGGGCTCCTCCAGCAACGCCTTTGCTCTGGAGGCCTTCCGCGCCAATCCGCTGGTGGCCATTCAGCATGACGGCGACCTCTCCCGCATCGAGGACAACACCCGCATCAATTCGCTGGTGTCCCACGAGATGATGACTGTCAACGAAAAGTTCCGCTCCGCCTACTCCAACCGCTTTAAGACCTTCCTCATCATGGGAACCAACAAGCCGGTCAAGATTACGGACGCGAAATCCGGCGTCATCCGAAGGCTGATCGACGTGACGCCCACCGGGGACAAGGTTCCGCCGGACGAGTACCGGAGGCTGACCCGGCAAATCCCCTTCGAGCTGGGCGGCATTGCCTATCACTGTCAGGAGGTCTATCTGGAGGACCCGGACTACTACAACGATTATATTCCCATCGCCATGATGGGGGCCTCCAATGACTTTTATAACTTCATCGTGGACTCCTATCATGTGTTCAAACGGGACGATGGCGTGTCCCTGAAGTCGGCCTGGGAGATGTATAAGGTCTACTGCGAGGACGCCAAGGTGCCCTACCCCGTCTCCCGCATGATATTTAAGGAGGAGCTGAAGAACTACTTCCGGTGTTACGAGGAGCGGTTCAGCATGGGGACGGGTCCCGCGTTCGGAACTATTACAGCGGGTTTCGGACGGAAAAATTTGAGGAACAGGCGCCGGAGGACAAGCCGGTGTCGCCCCCTCACCCCACCATCGACTTTGTGGAGGGGCAGGCTTCGGCGTTTGACAAGGACTGCGCCGACTGCCCCGCCCAGTATGCAGGCGGAGAAGGCACGCCCCGTAACAAATGGGAGCGTGTCCGGACAAAGCTGTCCGCCCTGGACACCAGCAAGCTGCACTACGTCAAGCTCCCGGAAAACCACATCGTCATCGACTTTGATATTCCGGATGAGCAGGGCCAGAAGTCCTTTGAGCGGAATCTGGCCGAGGCGAGCAAGTGGCCGGTCACTTATGCGGAGGTAAGCAAGAGCGGCTGCGGCATCCACCTGCATTATATTTATTCCGGAGACCCGACGCGGCTCAGCCGGATTTACGACGACCACATCGAGGTCAAGGTCTTTACCGGCAACAGCTCCCTGCGCCGCAAGCTCTCCAAATGCAACAACCTGCCTATCGCTACGATAAGCTCTGGATTACCGTTGAAAGGAGAAAACAATGTGGTAAATTCCAAAGTCATTCAAAGCGAAAAAGGGCTTAGAGTTCAGATCAAGCGAAACCTCAATAAGGAAATCCATCCGGCTACTAAGCCCTCTATCGACTTTATCCACAAGATTCTGACGGACGCCTATGAGAGCGGTATGCCCTACGACGTCACCGATATGCGCAACGCGGTCCTGGCCTTCGCCGCCAACAGCACCAACCAGGCGGAATACTGCATCAAGCTGGTGAATAAGATGCCCTTCAAAATCCGCCGAGGACGGGCAGGGGGTGAAAACGACGAGGCCAAGCTGGTCTTTTATGATGTAGAGGTATTCCCCAATCTGTTCCTGGTGAACTGGAAGATCGAAGGCCCCGGTCAAACCGTGGTCCGGATGATCAACCCCAAGCCCACGGAGATCGAGGAGCTGATGAAGTTCCGTTTGGTGGGGTTCAACTGCCGCCGGTACGACAATCATATTTTGTACGCCCGGCTGATGGGTTACACCAACGAGCAGCTCTACAACCTGTCCCAGAAGATCATCAACAGCGAGAAAAAGGCCCGAAGCACCAACTGCTTCTTTGGGGAGGCCTACAACGTCTCTTATACGGACGTGTATGACTTCTGCTCGGTCAAGCAGAGCCTGAAGAAATGGGAGATCGAGCTGGGCCTTCATCACCAGGAGCTGGGTCTTCCCTGGGACCAGCCGGTTCCGGAGGAGATGTGGCAGAAGGTCGCGGAATACTGCGACAACGATGTCATTGCTACCGAGGCCGTCTTTAATGCCCGGAAAGCCGACTTTGTGGCCCGGGAGATCCTGGCGGACGTGGCCGGGATGACGGTGAACGACACTACCAACTCCCTCACCACCAGAATTATATTTGGCGGCAACAAGCGCCCCCAGGACCAGTTCAATTACCGGAATATGGGCGACACGACGCAGATCTATGACCCGAACCGGGACCTGCCCTTTACCATGGGAGAACCTGAGTTCGATGAGTTCACCGCCTTTGACAAGAAGGGACGCCCCATCTTCCCCGGATACAAATTCGAGGGCGGGAAGTCCCTCTATCGCGGTGAGGAGGTTGGCGAGGGCGGCTACGTCTATGCCGAGCCGGGTATGTACGGCGACATCGCCCTGCTGGACATTGCCTCCATGCACCCCTCCAGCATCATCGCGGAGGAGCTGTTCGGCCCCGAGTACACCAAGCGGTTCCAGGAGATCAAGGACGCCCGTGTGGAGATCAAACACAAGAACTTTGAGAAGGCCCGGAAGATGCTGAACGGCGCACTGACCAAGTATCTGACGGATGAGGGTTCGGCAGACGCTCTGGCCCAGGCACTGAAAATCGCCATCAATTCGGTCTACGGCCTAACCTCGGCCAACTTTGAGAACCCCTTCCGGGACAACCGGAACAAAGACAATATCGTCGCCAAACGCGGAGCCCTGTTCATGGTCAACCTCAAGCACGAGGTCCAGAAACAGGGCTTTACTGTTGCCCATATCAAGACGGACTCCATCAAAATCCCGGACGCAACGCCGGCCATCATCGACTTTGTGATGAAGTACGGTGAGAAGTACGGCTATACCTTTGAGCACGAGGCTACCTACGACCGGATGTGCCTGGTGAACAACGCCGTTTACATCGCCAAGTACGCCACGGCGGAGAAATGCCAGCTGGCTTACGGCTATGTGCCCGGTGATATTCGGAAACACCCCGGCGAATGGAACGCCACCGGCACCCAGTTCCAGATCCCCTACGTGTTCAAGAAGCTGTTCACCAGGGAAGAGATCGTGTTCGAGGATATGTGCGAGACCAAGTCGGTCACCACCGCACTGTACCTGGATACGAACGAGACCCTGCCGGATGTATCCGAGTATGAGAAAGAGCTTGAAACACTGCGGAAAAAATGGCCGGACAAAGAGGGACAGTACCCCATGGATTATGACGAGGTCGTTGCGGATCTGAAAGCCAAAATCGAACCGGGCCACAATTATATTTTCATCGGCAAGGTTGGCTCCTTTTGTCCTATGAAACCCGGCTGCAACGGCGGTCTGCTGCTGCGGGAGGTCGTGGACAAAAAGACCGGCGAAAAGAGCTATGCCTCTGCTGGCGGGGCCAAGGGCTACCGTTGGCTGGAGTCCGAGATGGTCAAGCATCTGGGTAAGGAAGACGGCATCGACCGGGGGTACTACGATGCCATGGTGGACGCCGCCGTTGCGGATATTTCCCAATACGGAGACTTTCGAGTGGTTCGTATCCGACGACCCCTATGTGAAAGCGGACGATGACACGCCACCCTGGTTCGGCCCCGGGGAGCCCTATGGCGATGACGCTACCGCCTTTGATGTGAGGTGAAGAGGATGACCATTCTGCTGATTATATTCTGGTTCGACGTTCTGGCTGCGTTCATTTGCGCCGCCACCGAGCGGTTCTTCCTATGCGGCGTCAATGTTGTGTTGGCGGTTTTGCTGGCTTTCATGGCCATGGTTTATGAGGGACGACTGCTGAACCGCGTCAAGAAGCTGGAAGAGGAAGTCGCATTGCTCCGCAGGGGCACGATTATCTGCGAACACCTTTCCCAAATCAACGATAAATAAAGGAGAGTTTTATTATGGCTAATCCCAGAGTGAATGAGAACCTTGTGATCGAGAACGCCCGCCTGCTCTTCCGGAACTTCTCCGGCAGAGAGAGCAAGTACAACCGCGCCGGACAGCGGAACTTCTGCGTCTACATCGAAGATGCCGCAGACGCCCAGAAGCTGATCGATGACGGCTGGAATGTCCGTGTTCGTCCGCCCCGTGAGGACGGCGAGGAGCCCCGCTATTATATTCAGGTGGCGGTCAGCTTTGAGAACATTCCGCCCACGGTCTACATGATTACCAAGCGCAAGAAGGTGAAGCTGGATGAGGAGTCCATCGACACCATCGACTTCGCGGAAATCCGGAATGTGGACCTGACTATCCGCCCCTACAACTGGGTGATTCAGGAGGGCACCAAGAACGAGAAGAGCGGCGTTAAGGCCTACCTGCGTTCGCTGTACGTGGTCATCGAAGAGGATGAGTTCGCCGAGAAGTATGCCGGCGACGAGTATCCGGAGGAGTAAGACCAATGTGGGGGCGTCGGTGAATAAGGAGATAGCCGGCGCCCTCTCCTATTTTTGAAAGGAGAAAAACCATGGCAAATGAGGTAAATTGCTGCATGATATTTAAGGAGGGTGTGGAATGAAGCCATTCTGGAAAAATTCCCGGAAGAAGAAAACGAAGAACCCTTCCACGCCTCCCCAGCAGAAACCGAGAACACGGGCAAAACCGAAGTCCATGGAGGAACCGTGGAAACCTCCCATGGCTGTTCCGCCCAAAGCGATGGGGCAAGAAAGAACACCCATCACACAGATGCTGGAATCGGCTCGTCCCGTCCGGAAAGAGTACATTCCAGCCAGGCCGTCGACGCGAAAGAGCGAGTATTATCACGAGTTTCGCTCCAATTTTCAGCAGCTGCTTTCTCCAAAATGTCGCCCGATTGATATTTGGAGGATTTCATCGTCATGGTGGCCTGCGCAATGTCCAATACCGTGGATAAAGCCCATTATGATGAGCGGGAGAAACGGTATCTGGAAATCATCAACAAATACGAAGAATCTCAGCAGCATATTTTCCCCAAACTCTACGCCGCTGTGGTCCTGGCTCTGGATGAAAACCCGGAACAGGACTTTCTCGGCGAGATGTTTATGGATCTGCACCTCGACTATGAGGAGCTGAAACAGATATTTACGCCATACCACGTGTGCCAACTGATGGCGGACATCACGATGGACGACCTTGTTGAGCAGATTGACAAGCAGGGCTATGTTTCCATCAATGACTGCTGCTGTGGAGCAGGAGCAAATCTAATTGCCGCAATCAATTCCGCCCGACACAAATTAGAAGATGCGGGCCTGAACTTTCAGAACCACATTCTGATCATCGGGCAGGACATCGAGGAACTGGTGGCGCTAATGTGTTATATTCAGATCTCCCTGCTCGGGGTCGCTGGCTATATCAAGGTCGGAAACGCCCTTACGGAGCCAATGACCCCTGGCGACAGCATGGAAAATTACTGGTTCACGCCTATGTATTTTTCTGACGTATGGCACACAAGAAGAACCATTCGGACGTTTATGGATTTATTTAAGGAGGATGCGACATGAATAAATGGCCAAGATGCGAGGACTGCGTGCGCGACAATTACCTTAGAGCGCCCGTCTGTCAAACCTGCGTTGCCGGAAGCAATTTTTGCCCCGGGGACGCAGCAAGATTTACTACGAGTCTGTCCAGGAGATGAATCAGCCGCCGGCAGCTTATCGCGCTATGGTTCAGGCCTTGCGGAGGTTTGACGATAGCGCTCTTGTTCGGAGATTCTGGACGTGATGTTCAACGAGCCAGCCACTATCGTCTTCTGGGCCGATGGCACCAAGACTGTGGTCAAAGCCGTTTACGACGAGTTCGATCCGGAGAAGGGGCTTGCTATGGCGATTGCGAAGAAAGCTCTCGGCAACAAGGGCAACTACTACAATGTCATTGCAAAGTGGACGGACGAGTATCTTGAGAAAGAGGACAAGTGATGCCCCGTGGCCATCCAGTTATATGACTACCAGCTCGAAGCTCTGAATCGGATGAAAAACGGCTGTATCCTCTGCGGCGAGGTTGGTTCGGGAAGTCCCGGACCGGCCTCGCTTATTACTATGTGCAAGAGGGCGGCAAAGTGGGTACGGACGAGTATATTCCGATGAAGAATCCCAGAGACCTCTACATCATCACCACTGCACAAAAACGGGACACCTGTGAATGGCAGGGCGATTTGGCTCCGTTCCTGCTCTCCCCCACTCCGGAGGCCAACTACTACAAAAACAAAGTGGTCATCGACTCCTGGAACAACATCGGTAAGTACGTTGACGTCAAGGACGCCTTCTTTATCTTTGATGAACAGCGGGTGGTGGGGTATGGCGCCTGGACCAAGGCGTTCCTCAAAATCGTAAAATCGAATGACTGGCTTCTGCTCTCGGCCACGCCTGGCGATACCTGGCAGGATTATATTCCGGTCTTCATCGCCAACGGGTTCTACCGCAACAAGACCGACTTTGTGGACCAGCATGTGATCTACGATTGGAGGGCCAAATACCCGAAGGTTGACGGCTACCGCAATACCGGAAGGCTAATCCGGCTTCGGGACAGGATTCTGGTCAACATGGATTTCAAGCGGCAGACAGTATCCCATCATGAGGACATCCGGGTTTCGTATGATATTTCCAGGTATAAGGACGTCATGCGGACGCGATGGAATCCCTGGGAGGACAGGCCCATTGAAACCGCAGCCGAACTCTGCATGGCGCTTCGCCGGGTGACCAATTCGGATGAATCCCGGTCTGTTGCGATACTGGAAATCATGGAGGACCATCCCAGGGCCATCATCTTTTACAGCTACGACTATGAGCTGGATATTTTGCGTTCACTGGGGTATCCGGAGGGTACGGAGGTTGCGGAGTGGAACGGTCACAAGCACCAGGAAATCCCTACCGGAAAAAGTGGGTGTACCTCGTCCAGTACACCGCCGGCTGCGAGGGTTGGAACTGCATCACCACGGACACTATTATATTCTACTCGCAGCAGTATTCCTACAAGGTTGCTACGCAGGCGGCCGGACGGATTGACCGGCTGAATACGCCCTACCGGGATCTCAACTACTACCACCTGAAGAGCTTTTCCGGGATTGACCTCGCCATCAGCAAGGCTCTGTCCAAGAAGAAGAACTTCAACGAGGGCAAGTTTGTCGGTTGGGCCACAAAGCCGTTGGAGGTGAACCCCAAGAGTCATGAACAGGAAAGACGTCGCAGAGCTGCTTAACCGCAGGCGGAGACAAATTCTCGTTCACAGCATCATCTATTACAAAATGGACGATAACCTCATTTCGGATAGCGCCTGGTCGGCATGGGCTACGGAACTGGAAGAGCTTCAGAAGAAGTATCCCGACATCGCCGCCAAGGTTCCCTATGCAGAAGAATTCAAAGACTTCGACCACTCGACTGGTATGAACCTGCCTTTGGATGACCCCTGGGCCGTCAATAAGGCCCGACAGCTGCTTGCAATGAAGGACAGAGGATTCTGCATCCAATGTGAGCAGCTTGAAATTAAACTCTAAAAAGGAGAAAGACGATGAATGACGAAAATAAATTTGCGTCAGACCATAGCGATGTTGAAAGTCGCGTTTTCGCTTTTCGCAGTTGCATGGAGCCTGCTCTGCATCTGTTTCCGGAGAACATCGTTGAGAGGTTGAAAAGCGACGGCTTCTTTACGGCCCCGGCCAGCACCAAATACCATGGAGCATACGAGGGCGGTCTATTCGAGCACAGTCTGAATGTGACCAACTCTCTGGTAGAACTCACAAAGCAGAATAGCCTGGCGTGGGGACGCCCGGAATCGCCTTACATCATCGGCATGTTCCATGATATTCGCAAGCAGGATCAATACCGGCATCCGGTTGACGCGACTTTCTATGGTGGCGGTGCCCCTGATCCCTCTTGTTGATGAAAGCAAGTGGGGAGTACGACCCCGATGCGGTTCTCAAAGGGCACGGGGAGAAGTCGGTGATGCTGCTTTCCCACCATTTGTCCCTTACCATGGAAGAAATCCTGTGCATCCGTTATCACATGGGCGCCTTTGTAGACCAGAAAGAGTGGAACGACTACACAAGGGCAATTCATGCGTATCCGAACGTCCTCTGGACGCATACGGCAGACATGCTTGCGGCGCACATCCTGGAAGTTGACAAGTGACCATACCTTATTATATTCTGTCTCGAAAGAGGTGAAAGGAATGCTTGGTGCGATTATTGGGGACATTGTTGGCTCCAGATTTGAACGGCACAACCACAAGTCCAAGGACTTTGATCTATTCACAGACCGGTGCCAGTTTACAGATGATACAGCCATGACGGTGGCGGTCGCCAAAGCTCTGCTGGAATGCAAAGGCGACTATACCGAGCTCAGTGATCATACGGTTCGGTGTATGCAGGAGATTGGGCGAAAGTACCCCAATGCCGGGTACGGACAGATATTCTACCTCTGGCTCCACCATAAGAACCCGGGCCCTACCGGAGCTACGGAAACGGCTCCGCCATGCGGGTAAGCCCGGTGGCTTATGTTGCCAAAACGGAAAAAGAATGTATCCAACTTGCCAAAGCAGTAACGCAGGTCAGTCACGATCATCCAGAGGGGATAAAAGGCGCGGAGGCCGCGGCTTTGGCTACTTGGGGTGCACTGAATGGCGCGACAAAAAGCATGATCCAAAAGCGAATCGAAGATCAATATTATATTCTGGACTTCGCAATCGACGAGATCCGCCCAAAGTACCGCTTTGACGCAAGCTGCCAGGGATCTGTCCCTCAAGCAATCGAGGCATTTTGGAGTCGGAAAATTTTGAAGATACCATCCGCATCGCGGTCTCCCTCGGTGGGGACAGCGACACGATCGCGGCCATTGCCGGCGGGATCGCGGGAGCCTATTACGGCGTCCCGAACGACCTTAGACTGAAAGCAATAGAGTATCTGCCGGCAGAGTTCATTGATATTCTGGAAGACTTTGAGAAAAACTATTGTTGAAACGCAAATCGGGGCCACCCTCATCTTTGGGGGGTGGTCTTTTCTTATTATTAGGAGGCACTGCCAATGGATAAAAAGCAGCTACAAGAGTTTATCAGCGCCATTGGGTCGATTGCGGAAACGGCCCTTCTCTTTTATCGGAGCACCCTGGCGGCGAAAGCAACCCCGGAAGAGGCTATGCGGTTGACCCAGGCCTTTATCGCGGCCATATTTTACGGCAACAAAAACAGCAGCTCCACTCCGGAGCAATGAAAGGAGAACATTATGACGATTCAGGGGTGGGTTCTCTTTGGGATTCTTGCTCTCTTTATTCTTTCGTTTGGCATCTTTGGCGCAATTATATTTGAAAAGATTGTCTGGAAGGTCCTCAGCGTTGTAGCAGCCATGCTCCTTATCATCGGACTCTTTGCCGGGATGCGCTGGTATTATCAGAATACCGCCAGCGGTCAACGGGCAATGACTGACCAGAAAAGTGAACTGGACAACGGACTCGAACGGACGGTGACGATTTATACGGCAGATGGTGAGATCATTGCACAGTACACTGGGAAAATTGACATTGAGGGCAATGACGGCGGCTACGTCCTCTTTGACTATGAGGGGAAGCGCTACACCTACTATAACTGCTTTGTGGAGTCTATTGCGGACATTAAGTAGGGTACGGACGAAAAATTATATTTAAGAGGTAAGACTATGGCTGGATTGAATTGTGAAATCAAATGGGAAACCCGGCTCTGTGAGGTAAACGGCGAGCTTGGATATTTCCACTGCTGGGAGCATTGGTCCAATGTAATAGACACAAGTCCTCTGCGGGGCGGTCACCCCGGAGGACAGATTGGGCAGGTCCATGGCATCATCGAGTTTACGGACGGCGTACGACGGGTAGACCCGTCGAAAATCAAGTTCTGCGATGAGGAAAACGCCTTACTGGCAGAGATGGCGAAACATCACCAGGAGGGGGACGCATGAAAGTTTGCATTTTATCGAATGATGACCCTGCGGCCTTTCAAAGCTCGATCAATGCTTTTATCGCTGACAAAAAGGTCATCGACATCAAGTATCAGAGCATGAACCTGACGCTCGAGTTTACGAATGGGGTTCCTTCGGAATCAACCATCGTGGATCGTGCGCTCATCATCTATGAAGAATGAGCAGATAGCGGCAGTTCGTTGCAAATGCGGACGCCCGGCACATATTTGGCATTCGCGGGATGGATATTTATGCGGGTGCATCAATCCGGACTGCGCCATCTCTTTAGAGAGGTCACAGAAGTCCAGAGCGGAATCGATCCAAAAGTGGAATGTGAAGATGAAAGGAGAAAACGATGCTGATCATTAAGACAGCGGAAGACCGAGAACGCTGCACGTCTTGTTATGGCAACATCATCGTTGAGTTGACCATGGAAGAAGTCGTTGCCCTGTTCTCAGGAGCAACGCTCGGCGATCCGAACTTTAATGAATATGGGATATTCATTCGATTAGAAGGCTCCACGCCTGTTTGAAAGGAGAAACTAATGGGTATTAAGTTTGAAGGTCAGGTCTTAAAATTTGGCAACGTGGATAAATGCAATAGAAAATTTGCCCCGGACTGCAAGATCACGTTCCCCGAGAAAATCCCGGTAGCCTACAACTTCGATATGGATGAAATAATCGGACACGCTGATATTTCCAAGGTGGAGGACGGACTCAAAGGCGTGGTATCATTGTTCGATACGAATATTCTCCCTGGAAACGAGTATTTCGTTGGCGGATATTATACCAGGATTAAGACGCATGTGGAGGATCACATCACCGTCATCGATTCTGGTAGATTGGTCAGCATGAGTATCGTTCCGGAGCATAATGTCGCTGATGAAAATTTGAAAGTTAGGAGAGTTGGACCCAATGCTGAAAATTGAAAACACCGAGGTTGTGGGCTGGGAGCACGCCATTCATGGTATGCGCAATCCGATGAACTCTTGGGCGAATAGCGATTCCAGTTGGAGATATGTCGCTCCAGCTCAGAGGGAAGGTCATATTTTGGCTTCTTATTCTGATGATTCTGAATTTTGGATCGGCCCTAATGATGCGAATTTGATGAACCGTCTCCGCAACGCCGGCACCGACCACCGGAAGTTCATGCGGATGATACCGGTCTATGTAGACCTGATTGGCCCTCTGTACTGGTGGAAGGAGTTCGATACCTACAAGGTGGGGACGGTGGCCAATTCCTGCTCCACAATGCACAAAATTGCGGCGAAGGAGTTTACGCTGGAGGATTTCAGCTATGAGCATTTGATTGATAAAGAGGTATTTGCGTATCCTCTCGGAGGTGGTTGGAGAGGTCTTTCCCCCAATCGAGATACTTAACGCAACCATTGAGTTGTTGAATAATGCCAGAAAATACTATCTGAGCATGGAGAAACAAAAAGTCCCCAAAGCAAGTGAGAAAGCCAAGGAAATTTGGTGGCAGATGATTCAGCTTCTCCCTTCCTCCTACAACCAGCGGCGAACGGTCATGCTCAACTATGAAGTGCTGGCCAATATCTACAAGAGCCGGCGGAATCACAAGCTGGATGAGTGGCACACCTTCTGCGACTGGATCGAGGGTTTGCCGTACAGTGAGCTGATTACTGGCTCCAGTTTGAAAGATATCCCCATTAGTAATGAAATCATGGAAGAGGCAAAACGAAGAGTCCATGAGGAGCTGAATACCCAGCTCGATCATTTCTGTAAATTACATGAGGGTTAAATGATGAATAAGGAACAGAAGTGGATCGAAAAGCACCCCATAACGTGGCTTTTGATGCAGAAAATAGGGGAGTTTCTGTGGTTCTTTGCCAAGTTCTCTGTCTGTATGCTTTTGTGGTGGGCGATACATCACTGAGGGCTTGCCGCACAGCGAGTTGATTACCAAAGAAGGAGAATGATATTATGAAAAGAGCAATTTCATCACCCCTTGGCAGGAAGTTCATACCATCGTGGATGACGCTATGGCGAAGGGTGACCGGACGGTTACTATTTATATTTCTCCAGACGGAGGCATGTCCATCAGCGTATTCCCTTGGCCCGATGAGGAATCGCTGCGGGTCGCCTATGAGCGGGGCAAAATCTCATACAACGACTATCGCGCAAAACTGGGTTTAGCTCCCGGGTTAAACCTTAACGCCTTTGACAGCCTCGTGTAGTGCGTGGTAAGATAAGTAGAACAAAACTGCGCAAATAATACAGTGTCCGTTATGGAAGGAGGTTGTTAAGCGATGTCTGGTTGTGACTATTCTTGCCTTCCGAATGGAGGTGATCCCGTGGGTATGACCGATAACCAGTACAAGGGTATGCTTCTGGACCAGTTGGAAGACTGGCAGGAAGTCCTGGATCTGGCAATCAAGGCCGGGAACACCGAAATCCAGGAAAAGGTCGAGAAACAGATTCGCAAAATCAATGAAAAGCTGAAGTTCTAAACCTCGACCAAAGAGAGAGCCTACGGAAACGTGGGCTCTCTTCTTTTATATTTGAAAGGGGTCGATCGGATGGAAAAAATACTTCGACTAAACGAACAAGATATTATCCAGGCACTTGCAGACCACTTCAATGTGGATCGCGCCAAAGTAAACCTGACGGTCAAAATTAGGACAGAGGGATATGGCCCGACCGAGCATCAGTTTCCGGAAGTGAGCGCTGTTATCAAGGAGGGTTGAGCATGGACATTCCAGGAATACGATGCTTGACCTGCATCCACATCAAAGTTTGCTCGCTGAAACCCACCCTGCTCATGTATGAAATAATGGCGAAAGAAATGGGCATATCTCTGCACTGTCCAAACTATATTGATATTTCACGGCTTCGCCCGGAGAAAGGACAAAAAGATGACGCTTCATGAAAAAGTTGTTCTCTCTGCTTACACCGGCATTTTGATGTGCGACATGTCCGAGGTTCACCGGTATATCGAAAAAACTCCTCGGCAGGCCGGTCTGGACGCATGAACTGGCCAGCGAGGCTCTGTGGTCCGAAATTAAGGAGAAAGCGAAGCCTGATTTTCACAAAATCATCGAGCCATAGGAGGGTTCAAATGCAGAAGCTCAATTCCGGCGACAAGCTCTATGTTTGCGATTGCAAGCGATGCGGCGACCGGTGTCACTACCCTGATTGCCGGCATACCACTGATATTTCCCATGCAATCAATGCTCCAACCTTCCCCAACGGCTTTGAGAAGGTGGAGCACAACGGCAACGTCTATTTTGTGGAGAGGGAGGATTGATATTTTGACCTTTAAGGAATTCACAGCCTGGTGCAATGAACAAGCCTGTGACGGATGGTGGGGCATGGTAGAGGCAATGGTCTGCATCGACCTGATGGCGGAAATCCGAAAACTATCCTTCTGGAAAAGGGAAAAATTTTGGCGGGAGCTGTATGAAAAGCGTATTTTGGATGAAATTGTCGAGCCAATCAACCAAAAGATCATCATCGACCAACTCGCCGCCAGAATACCGCATACTGACCAAGCAACTACACACGAAAAGGAGCATTCTACCATGACAATCAATGAATACCAGGCGCTTGCGCTGCGCACGGAGTCACGCATCACCACCGACCCCGTCCCTTATATTCGCGTTCTGGAAGGGCTTATGGGCCTGAACGGAGAGGCCGGCGAGGCCATTGACCTGATGAAGAAAGTGCTGTTCCAAGGCCACGAGTTCGACCGGGAGCACATGGCCAAAGAACTGGGCGACATTGCCTGGTATCTGGCTGTCAGCGCTGACGCCATTGGCTACGACCTGGAGAGCATCCTGCAAATGAATGTGGACAAACTCAGGACGCGGTATCCGGACGGTTTCAGCACGGAGCAGAGCCTGCATCGCAGCGCCAATGATATTTAGGAGGCACCGCCATGAGCATCCAAGATGACTACCTGTTTGTCCGGTTTGACAAATACTGCAAAACCTGCAAGCATGAGAAGCTGGAGGAAAACGAACCGCCCTGCGACGAGTGTCTGGAGCATCCAGTAAACCTGCACTCGCATAAACCCGTTTGCTACGAGGGTACGGATGAATGAGGAGGCTGCGCGCTATGAAACTGCGATTCATTGGGGAAGATGGTTCCATGGGTCTGAAAAACGGCGAAGCCTATGACGCCCGCATTTATATTCGAGGGAAGTTCCTTTGGGTGGAATGGAAGGTCGGGCGTTTCATGACTCGTTCCTGCCCTTACTCCTCTACGAAGGCATTTGCCCAGAATTGGGACCTGGCATACACCACTTAAAACACAGGAGGGCAATATGGCACAAAAGCGAATCAGGATGGTTCAGCGTGATATTTTGAACGATCGGCTGCGGCTTCTCTACGACGACGGAACGCAAGGTGTTCTGGGTATGGGGAGCCGTTTCCCGTTCCAAGGCGCCTGCCATCATCAAACCGAACGACTTTGTTGGGCTGACGCTCAAGCAGGCCAAACTGAAACTTGGCATCAAGAATTGAGGTGCGGCCCGTGAGTTACCAATACGATTTATATTTACAAAGCACAAGGCCAACGTGAAAAAGGGTTTTGACTGGCTTCAGACCAACATGCCCTGGCTCTTTGAGGGGAAACCGGACGCTGCTTGGCAGACCGAGTTCGAGCATGATGCGTCCAAATCAAAGCCGGATGAGTACGAGGCCTATGACGCTTATTTCTATGGAGGCAACCGCTCCTATGCTGTTGTCCAGGCGTTCCAAAGAGCCTAGCTCCTGCACATCCACCGCAACCCCCATCACTGGCATCACTGGGTTCTAATCAACGATGACCCCGGTGAAGGCGAAGTCCTGCTGGAGATGCCTTACAATTATATTATTGAGATGATCTGCGACTGGTGGGCCTTCAGCTGGGCGGAAGGTGATCTGAGCGAGATCTTCTCGTGGTATGATGAACATAAGGACTATATCAAACTGAACCCGAAGACCCGCGAAACCGTGGAAGATATTCTCTGGGAACTCCGGGGCCGGCTTGGATTTAATGTCCTTGCTCATCATGGCGTCAAAGGTCAGAAGTGGGGCGTTCGTAATGGGCCGCCGTATCCGCTTGATAAAACCGGGAAGTCTGATACAATAGTGACAAAACCATCAAAGGACACACTGCTCCTTCTAAGCGAGATGAACCGGACAGTGTTGTCGACCATGTTACTTCTGACGGTAGCGTTAAAACTCGTGCCTTTTATGACGGCGATGGTTGGAAAGTAAAGGAGATACACACAACCGATCACGGAAACCCAAAACACCATTCATACGGAAGACATGGGGAACATGTTCATTATTATGAATGGGACCACGAAACCGGCAAACAGATTAGTAACAAACAAGAAGAGATACCACCCGATCTCAGAAAGGAGAACGATGATATTTTATGACTTTGGAGGAATTTGTAAGAAATCTGACCGAGGAGTACGGCACCGCCGAGTTCGAGTATAATGGACAACAATGTGGCGTAGAGCCGCAAACTCAGGATTCAGAGACCACTTATACTATGTGGTATGGCGAGGTGTGGAAAGACTACGACAACATTGACGATCTTCTTTCGGACGGGTTCTTTGATGGAGAATCTCTCCAGGATATTTTCCCGTCGATCGACGTCTGGTTCTAAATCTCGCAGGAAAGGAGAAAAACTGTGATAACAATTCAAGGGCAATACAACACTGCTATTTGCTACACCAACGAGCTGGAAGGAGCGGCTCGGGAGCAGATTCAAGTTGTTTGTGACCGGCCTGAGTTTGCAGGCTGTAAAATCCGCATTATGCCCGATGTCCATGCGGGTAAAGGCTGTACCATCGGCACCACTATGACCATTCAGGACAAGATCGTCCCCGGTATGGTAGGCGTGGATATTGGCTGTGGTATGGAAACTGTGGAACTGGCCGAACTTGAGATTGACTTCGCCAAGCTGGATGCGCTGATTCGTGAGAGGATTCCTTATGGCCGGGAAATCCGCGATATTCCCCATCCTCTCAATTCGGAAATCGACTTGACCCAGCTCCGTTGTGCCGACCAGGTCAATCTTGACCGAGCAGTTCACAGCATCGGTTCTTTGGGAGGCGGTAACCACTTTATTGAGGTAGACCAAGCCGGGGGCGGGCGGCTGTTTCTCGTGATTCACCCGGGAGCCGACATCTCGGAACGGAAGTGGCCGACTATTATCAAAACGAAGGCCGCCGGGCACTCTGGGGCGGAGCCCGTCATCAGATTCAGGAGACCATTGCCCAGTTGAAAGCGGAGGGGCGTTTCCAGGAAATTCAGAAGACCATTACGGCGCTGAAGAAAGAGCACGTGTTGGATATTCCGAAAGACCTGGCCTATGTGGAGGGTAAGTTGTTCGACGACTACATCCACGACATGAAGTTGACCCAGCGCTTCGCCGTTCTGAACCGAAAAGCTATGGCGGACATCATCGTGTCGGGATGGGATTCACGATTACGGACGAATTCACGACCATTCACAACTATATCGACACGGACGCGATGATCCTGCGCAAAGGCTCGGTTTCTGCCAAAGCTGGCGAAAAGCTGCTCATTCCCATCAACATGCGTGACGGAAGCCTGATCTGCATTGGCAAGGGAAATGAAGAGTGGAACTGCTCCGCTCCCGCATGGCGCGGGAAGACTGATGAGCCGGCGAGCTGCGCTCAATACGTTGTCTATGGAAACCTTCCGGTCGGAAATGGAAGGCATCTATACGACCTGTGGTGCCGGATACGTTGGACGAATCTCCCATGGCGTATAAGAGCATGGATGAGATTATCGCACAAATCGGCCCCACAGCGGACATTGTGGAGCGTATTCGCCCGGTCTACAACTTCAAAGCCTCGGATTAAACAAAATACGAAAAAAGAATGCCTCGAATTGTGTAACAGCAGTTCGGGGCATTTATATTTTCTGGAAAGGAGCGACATGAAAGGGATTTATCAGAGTGTGCCCGACTGCATCGCTTGTATGAATTTGGGGTGGGCTCCCGAAGGAGCCTGTTCGGGATGCCTCAGATTGGCAAAAAAGAGCGCGCCGAAGAGGTTGATATTTTACAGCTCGGCGTTGGTCTCTTCGCAGACAAGGCCGTTATCAAGAAAACGAACGGAGCACTGGCAACCGTTCCGATGAGTGAACTCACCATTATCGATTGATATTTTGAAAAGGAGAAAACACCATGAACGAAATGAATGCAAATGCGGTCGAAACCAAGGAACCCGAGAACGCTACGGCGTCTACCCCTCCGAAGATCATTGCTGTGGACTTCGATGGCTGTCTTGCGGTCAACAAGTGGCCGGAGGTGGGAGAGCCCATCTGGAACAACATCAATCGGCTGAAAGAGGAGCAGGCCAATGGTACCAAGGTCATCCTCTGGACCAACCGTGTCGGCGAGCCCCTGGAGAAGGCTGTGAGCTTCTGCAAGGAGCATGATATTCACTTGGACGCAGTCAACGAGAACCTGCCTGAGATTGTCGAGGCCTTTGGCGGGGACTGCCGGAAGGTCTTTGCCAATGAGTATTGGGATGACCGGGCGGTGCTGATGGACGAAGAGGAAAACCGCTGGGCCTCTCAGGAGGTCGAGATGGCCTGTCAGCGGGAAAAAGAGGCTTCGGAGGATACGGATGACTGGGACTATGGCGTGGCCTGCTACAAGAGCGCTCTGAGGGCCTACGAGTGCCTTTACAGGGATGGTCACAGCGGTTTCAGCATCCAGATTACTAAGAGCATTCTGAACCGTCTGATCGACGGCAAGTGCCTGACGCCCATTGAGGACACTCCTGATATTTGGAGCGACATCACCAGTGAGTGCAACTGGAAAGAAAGATATCAGCAGTACCAGTGCAAGCGCATGTCCTCCCTGTTCAAGGAAGTTGCTCCGGATGGCACAGCCACCTATTCCGATACCGAACGGGTCTGCGGCATAAACATCAATACTCCGAATGCGGCCTTCAGCAATGGCTTCATGACCCGGCTCGTGGATAAGATCTTCCCCATCACCATGCCCCTATCTGCCTGCCGGCAAGAAGTATCGCGTGTTTTCGGAAGACTTCCTGGTCGATCCTAAGAACGGCGACTACGATACGGTTGGCTACCATTATATTCTTACGCCCAATGACAAGAAGGTGGAGCTTAACCGCTACTTCAAGGAAGAGGACGGCAAGATGGTCCAGATTGAAAAGGCCGAGTATGAGGAGCGGAAGGCGAAGCGGGTGACCAAGAAATGAAAAATGGTTGGGATGATATTCTAAGGTTCATCTTCAACTCGGTCGCTGTTCTGGCCATCCTCGGCGTTCTATTCCTTGTAAAACTTCTGTTCGACTTTTTGAGGTGGATTATATGAAAAATTTCGACACTGTGCTGGTAGGATTCGACCACAGCCACGGCGACCCTGCGGTATTGATCGTTGGGAGAAAAGCTCCGGGCGATAATGTCCGGATTATCAATCAGTTCCAAGGCAAAGAGGCGGAAGAGCTGTACCGGAAACTGGTCGGAGAGGAGGATAAAAATGATTGAGAAAAGACTGGGTAAAATTGACTTTGTCGAGTTTGGTAGTATGAAAGATTACCCGTTTCAGCTGGGGCTCCAACTCGGTTTCTCGATGTCTGGCAGCGGCGTCATGGATGGTGGCAAATACACTGTAAACATGTCTCCAGACTGCCACTGGGAAATTGGAACTCGTCATACCAATCTTGCGGAATCCCTCGACCGCGTGGCAAAAATCCTCAATGATGCGAAGGTGAATTATATTTCCGAGCTGTTGGGGAAGCCCGTTGAAGTAACTTTGGAAGATGGTATGTTCAAGGAATTCCGGATTCTTACGGAGGTCCTTTGATATTTTGAAGGGAGGACACATGAAACGCATTTACGTTGGCACACTCTTGTGCATTATTTTGTCGTTGGGACTTTTGACCGGATGTGACCAAGGCGTCGCTCGCTCTCTCGGTGGCGATATGACATTAGAACTTGAACCCGGGCAAAAGCTGGAGATGATCACTTGGAAAGAGGATTCCTTGTGGTATTTGACCAGACCCATGCGGGATGACGAGGAGCCTGAAACCCACACGTTTCAGCAATCGTCTGAATTCGGCGTGTTTGAGGGGACCGTAACCATCGTTGAGTCTGCTGAGGAGAGTTCACATTGATATTTGAAAAGGAGTTGAGCTATGAAGGAGAAGTTTACCAAGAAACTATTTGGGAAATCGTCACCTAAGTCATGGAAGCCTCCTACCCCTCTTCTCCTGTGCAAAAAAGTCCCCCAACCTCAAGCGCCAAATTCTGAAACCGCTCAGAGAAAACTCAGTCCACAGGAACGATTTGAGCCGATTATTTCCAGGCCCATAGAACTGGAAAAAGGTAACCCTTCACCTTCATGATGCAGATGGCGAACGCGAAATCAAAACCTGCTATGGCGATATTTATAAAATAGTCAATGCTCTGATGGATTATGCCAGACTGCTGGAATTGGCCTGTGATGAGTGGGATTTGCAGGGGTTCCATCGGGCCACCTATGAATACCACGCCAAAAAGCTTCGGGCTATTGCGAAAAAGTATCAGGTCGGTATTGGCTATGACTACGACGTGACCGTGGCCAAATGCGAGGCGAAAAAGAAAAAGCCGCATAAGGACGATAACATAGGCGGCGATGCCATGGAACTGGCGCTTAACCGGACGCGTCGCTAAATAAAAAGGAGAAAACGTATCATGACTATTTATGTTGCAGGAAGACAATCGGGCAAAACCGCATTTCTGATTCGGCAATCCGCAGATACAGGCGCGGTCATTGTGGCGCCGACCTGCCAGATGGCGAGATACATCGATAGTATGGCTCGCGACCTTGGTTTGCAGATTCCTCCGCCCGTTACTGTCGCCGATTGGATTCGAGGCCTGGTTCGTCAGCCTAAAGACCATGACAAAACCTACCTGGTGGATGAGCTGCAAATGGCTCTACATCAACTGAATGTCAAAGCGGCAACGATTGATAGAAATTATGAGGAGATGGTTCGTATGTTTGGAGTAAAGGAAACCTGCTGCACCAGATGCAGCCATAGGGACGTGTGCCAGTACAAGTCGGAGTATCTGGCGGCACAAACTGCTGTGGATGAGGTGAGCGTCCGCCGGCCCTCGAAGGATGACGAGTCTATCAGGAGCATTCGCCTGCATGATATTCCCTGGATCGAGCCGGTGGAGCTGAAATGCAGGTACTTTCATCAGAACACAGGAGCAGTTCGATAAGCTGAATTTGGGAGGAAGACCCGATGCTTGAGAAAACACTGATTGATCTTGCACATCGTCATTTTAAGATTATGTGGCGATATGAAGCGATGACCAACTCTATCATTATCCACGTGGAAAAACAATATGGTCAACAACGATATCAACAAAATTACCGAATCACGTTTGAAGAGATCGGCTGTTCCGGTGGATTTGAGTTTTCTATGATCGTGCTTCTTAATCGCATGGCGGATACAATAAACCGGGCGATCGAAGCAAAGGACGATTCGGTTTGATATTTTGAAAGGAGAAGCCAATTTATGAACGAAAAAGTGATGCGCCATAAGGCGATCTGCGACGAGTTGAACAGCTTGTACGAAAGGAAGAACCATGACTACGGCGACAGCTTCCATCAGACCTTTGTAGAGGAGGGGCTGGCTATGACCCGTATCCGGTTGGGGGACAAGTTCTCCCGGTTTAAGACCCTCTCCCGCCTCTCTGCAAATGACGCCGGTCAGCAGCAGGTTACGGACGAATCCATTCGGGACACCCTGATGGATCTGGCCAACTACGCCATCATGACCATTCTGGAGATGGATGAGGAGAAAGGGATGGAAACGCCCGACCCCAATGCTGCCTCTATGGCGATTGGTGCTTGCTCAGCCCGCAGTGATATTCGGGCCGGTCTTCGCTGAAACCAACGGAATGATGGGAGACAGCTATGCAGGTCAAGAAAGCCGGAGGAAAGGTGTACGGGGCCGTACTTACCGCAGCGGAGAAGAAAGCTATGGATTTGGAGATCCAGCGGGAGTTGGCAGAGTACGACCGAAAACATATCGCCGAGATCGACGCGACGATTTTATGGGTGCTGCATGAGCAATTCGGGTTCGGGGCTCAGCGGCTCCGAACTTATTACGACGCCTTCCATGACCGAATCAAAGGAATTGGTCAGTCGGTATGAGATGGAGGACCAGGATGATATTTGGCTCTGCACTCAGATGCTGAAGAGAATCGGCGTCGATGTGGAGGCGTGGCACAAGGAGAGTGAGCATGGGACTTGATGATTTTGGAAGAACGGTACGGAACATCCGCTTAGTCAGGGCGCTCCTGCTCTATGACATGGCAAAGGACCTTGATATTTCACCGGCCGAGCTGTCTGCCATCGAGTGCGGGAGAAAACCTGTTCCCGATTGGTTCGTCTCCAAGCTGCAAGAAAAATACGGCATCGGCGACATGCACGCTCAATCGCTTATCAAATTTATGAAAGAACGGGGTGACAGTGATTGTCCTGGAACGACCGAAAAACGCAGAGGGATATTCTGACCCGACCGCCTATCAGGCCCTGAAGAACATCGAGACCGAGGAGGAACGGTTCCACAAGCTGCTCCATATGATCTTTGATATTTGCGCTTTGTCGGACTTCGAGATCGAGGGGCGGATCGTTCTTGTGGATAAGCGTTCCGGAAAGGTTTGGAGGTGAGTGGAATGGGTCTATCAAGATTGGCGAAGAAATGCCAAGCGTGTCCGTACGTATCCACCTGCGACCATAAGCGAATGGAGGCGCTTGGATATTTACCACTGCCGGAAGCAAATGTTGAAGTGAAGGTAGATTTGTCAGCCACACCAACAGCGGAACTGGTTGATCAGTTGAGTCGAGCCGTACAGATTCCAAAACACGCATTACGTGGAGGTCGAGTATGACACTTGAACAGACTTTGGAAACGGTCGCCAAGATACAGAAGGCCTGGGACGCCTTGGCTCTATCGATATCGGATGCGGCCGAAGCATTTGCAAAGATGTGGGAGGAGGTCTTCTCCAGCCCTGATATTTGGCCCGGACGGAAGTCTGTCCCGCCGAAAAAGTACGGCATGTCTCTGCTCAAAAAGCGTCCGTACCAGGCGTTTCCGGCTTATCATTACCACCCCATTGCCCCTCGAAACAGGCCTTACCAGCGGCGTTCCTATTGAGAATGAGGCTGGATATTTCTAATCTAAGATAGAAAACAGGCTAACTTAGAATAGAATTCGTCCGTACACGGCTTGAAAATCTCTGCCCAGATGGTCAAAAAGCTGCTACTATTACTGTTAGTAGCGGGTCATTTTGCTGGCCACTTTTGGTCTGTAAAACTGGCCATTTGCCCACTTTGGGTTCGGATTTTTTGCGAAAATTTGGAGGTTGGATAGCCGTGTACGGACGGAAAATTGGTGAAAAACTGGCCATTTGCCCACTTTTTGCCCACTTTTATTTCAAAAAGTGGGCAGGCTGAAACCCTTGCGCCCCAAGGGTTTGCGGGTTTTCTGGCCATTTGCCCACTTTTTTCTTAATTAAATGCGAAAAAATATTAAAATTATATATAAGTGGAAGAAAAAAGTGGCCAACTGGCCAGCAAGGGCAAAATAGTGAGTTTTGAGGCTGTTTCGAGCCATTTTCACAAGATGACGTGACTGCAAAGTTCACTCTTCCATTTCACGATGCATTGTGATATACTGAATCCGCCACACAATCGTATAAAGAATTATTCGGCTACGGAGAACACATCTTGGCAACAAGTGTCTTCTCTCTATACTCATGCGCCCGTAGCCGGGTAACGAGATTGTGTGGCAACAATGAGAGATGCGCTTTAGTTGCAGAGTGCGTCTCTTCATTGAGGCGCACTCTTTTATTTTGCCCAAAGGAGGGAAGGCTGATGGGAAGATCTAACAAACCGAATCCTAATATTGGCGGGAAGCTCGGACTTGTCGCCGGAATCGTTAGTGCTGTGACTCCAGTTGCGATTGAGTTTATAGACCGAATCCCCAGAAAAGACGAAACGGAGCCCTCTGAAGAATTGATATCCATGCCGGAGCTCTGTTCCAAAAAGTTCCCTTTGAAACTGGACGAAGCTAAAGAACTTATAGAGGGCCACGGTCTGAAAGCGCTGCCTATCGAAGTTCGCATCAGAGATGCGCATGTTAGATACAAGGATTGTTTTGACCTTCAGGTCGTTGCCTGCAATAAAAGGCCAACTCAAAACTTAAGCCTGGAGAGGTTGTTATTATCCAGTATGTGACTCGTGAGGTAATCGATGAGAGTCTACGGATATTTGAAGAAGCTGAGCGGCAGAAAGCCGCCTTGAAGCAAGAAAGAGCCGATAGGCGGGCCGAGAAATGGGAGCACATAAAAACCCATGCTGGTGATACTGCCGTCAAAGCAAAGGCCGGCGTTGAGAAGATCATTCATCGAGACAACAAAAAAAGAAAGAGTTTGACGAGGAGGATTCTTATGAGTAGTGGAAAGAAACGCAGCGGCGGCGGATTGCTGCTGGACCTTATCCTGACCATCTGCACGGGAGGTCTTTGGCTGATTTGGATTCTGATTCGGTATCTGCGGAACAACAGCTGATGGAAAACAAATTGATATTCTGCGTTTAGCCGAGGTGCCTACGGGTGTCTCGGCTGTTTTTGTTTTCGCAGGAAAAACCGTCGCCTTTATGAGGAGGCGATGTAATGAAACCGAACATGAAAGACTCGACCCAACTACTGATAACGTTTACCACTTCGATGGCGGCGGCGATTGGATCATGCGCCGGAGCCACGATTTGGCAATCGTTTGGCAAACCAAAGGTCGAGGAGATTGCCGAGAAGAATAGCAAGCCAAAACGGAAAATAGGATTTAGTATCGATTAAAGATTAGAGCCGCCAGCCGCGGCTCTTTTCTTTTGCCCAAATTGATATTTTAAGGCTGTTTTTCTTTCCGCGAAAAAAACAGACTCTTTTATGGAGAGGAGAGAGATATGTCGCGCATATCTTGTTCTTTCTATCACTTTTATCGGAAAGGAGGCCGTTCGATGGCCCGAAGCGCAAGACTGGAAAGCGGTTTTCAAGACCGGCTCATCAGCACGCTGAAAGCACGATTCCCTGGCTGCATGATATTTAAGATGGACCAGCGCCAGGGCATTCCCGACCTGTTGATTCTTTACGGCGAGAAATGGGCCTCCCTTGAATGCAAGAGATCTAACAAAGCCAAGAGACAGCCGAACCAGGAATATTACGTTGGGAAGATGAACGAGATGTCGTTCTCCAGATTCATCTCCCCGGAGAACAAGGAGGAAGTGTTGGATGAACTTTGTAAAGCATTCCAACCTTGAGGGTCAACATGCTCTTCTTGGCGCGAGCACCTAGCACTGGATCAACTACACGGAAGAGAAGGTGGCCGACGCCTACGCCAAGTATCGTGCGGCCCAGCGCGGCACAGTCCTTCACTCTTTTGCCGCCCAGTGCATCAAGCTGGGACAGCGGCTACCCAAGTCGCAAAAGACATTGAACATGTATGTCAACGATGCAATCGGTTACAAGATGACGCCGGAACAGATCCTCTACTATTCCCCGAACTGCTTCGGCACCGCTGACGCGATTTCATTTCGAGGCGACATGCTCCGGATTCATGATTTGAAAACTGGAGAAAGTCCGACACACATGGAACAGCTGATGATTTATGCGGCGCTCTTTTGCTTGGAGTATAACTACAAGCCGAACGAGATTCAAATGGAGCTTCGTATTTATCAGAATGACGGAATCATTTGTCACCAGCCCACGATCGAAGATATTTTCCCCATCATGGACCGGATCATAACCTTCGATAAAATCATCAACAGTATCAAAGAGGAGGAGTAAGCCATGAACCCCATCGCGGAAGATATTTTGATGCACTATGGCGTCAAGCGGCGCTCTGGGCGCTACCCCTGGGGTTCTGGTGAAAACCCCTATCAGCATGGCGGCGACTTTCTGGCCAGAGTGGAAGAACTCGAAGCCATGGGAAAGAGCCAAAAGAAATTGCCGAAGAACTGAAGATGTCCACTACTGACCTTCGTATGCAGGTTCGGGTGGCAAAGCATGAGCGACGGGCTCTCCAGGCGGAACGGGCCAAGTCCCTTCGTGAAGAAGGAAAGACTCTCGATGAGATTGCCAAAATCATGGGGTACAACAACGACTCCTCGGTTCGTGCGCTTCTCAATGAAAACACCGCCAGCAACAAGAACAAGGCCCTTGCTACCGCCGAGGCATTGAAGAAAGAGCTGGCAGTAAAAGGGGCTCTTGATGTTGGCGAGGGCGTAGAGCAGCAGCTTGGCGTCTCGAAAGGAGTTCTTCAGGAAGCTCTGTTCATTTTGGAAACAGAAGGTTATAACCGATATGGCGTTGGAGTCCCTCAGGTGAACGATCCCAAGAAGCGGACAATCACTCCGGTTATTTCGGTTCCCGACATCGAGCAGAGAGACGCCTACCAGAACCTCGACATCATCAAGTCGGTGGGCGACTATCACTCTTCGGATGGAGGCGCATCCTGGGATAAGCGCGAGTATCCGGCAAGCATCGATTCAAGCCGAGTCAAAGGTGCTCTATGGGGATGAGGGCGGCTCGAACAAGGACGGAGTCATTGAAATTCGTCGTGGCGTTGCAGACCTTGACCTGGGAAACGCTCACTATGCGCAGGTACGCATTCTTGTGGATGGGACGCATTACCTCAAGGGCATGGCCATGTATTCTGATGACATGCCGGAGGGGTGTGACATCGTGTTTAACACGAACAAGCACTCCGGAACGCCCAAGATGGATGTATTCAAAAAGATTCAGGATGACCCCGACAATCCTTTCGGCGCATTCATCAAGGCCAACGGTCAGAGCTACTACCCCGACCCGAATGGCAAGTACACAGACCCGATTACCGGCGAGAAAAAATCTTTGTCGGCCATCAATAAGCTGAAGGAGGAGGGTGACTGGGACAAGATGAGTAAGAACTTGTCCTCCCAGTTCCTATCCAAGCAGCCCATCAAACTGATCCAGAAGCAGTTGGATTTGACCTATGCCGATGCGGCCGATGAATTCGCCGAGATTTGCTCTCTGAACAACCCGACTATCAAGCGGAAGCTTCTTATGGACTTTGCAGATGAATGTGATTCTGCCGTCGTCCATCTGAAAGCGGCCGCCCTCCCCCCGGCAGAGCACACAGGTCATCCTGCCTATCACAGCAATGAAGGAAACGGAAATCTATGCCCCCAACTATCGTAACGGTGAGAAAGTTGTGCTGATCCGCTACCCTCATGGCGGAACCTTTGAAATTCCGGAGTTGACGGTCAACAACAAGAATCAGTCGGCCATCTCCGTTCTCGGCAAGAACATCAGGGATGCGGTCGGCATCAACCCGAAGGTGGCGGAACGGCTGTCCGGCGCGGACTTTGATGGCGACCAGGTTGTTGTCATTCCTGTTGGCGGAAAGGTTTCTGTAAAATCTACCCCCGCCCTGGAGGGGTTGAAAGGTTTCGACCCGAAAACGGAATACTCCACCGAGGGGAAGACCGGTATCCGGCTTCTCTCAAAAGAAGCCACCCAGATCGAGATGGGGAAGATTTCCAACCTCATCACCGATATGACCTTAAAAGGGGCCCCCACCGAGGACATCACGAAAGCTGTCAGACACAGCATGGTTGTCATCGATGCGGCAAAGCACAAACTCGACTACAAGCGTTCGGAGATTGAAAACGACATCCCCACCCTTCGTAAGCGGTGGCAGGGTTACACTGACCCCCGAAACCGGCAAAGAGAAAGGTGGTGCCTCCACCCTGCTCTCCAGGCGCAAGCAGACCGTCGATGTTCCCGAGCGTCAGGGCAGTGGACGCATTGACCGGGAGACTGGCGAAGTCGTCTATAAGGAGTCTGGTCGAACCTATATAGACCCTAAGACTGGGAAAACAGTTCAGGCCACGACGAAGATCAAGTTGCTGGAGAAAACCAAGGATGTTCGCACCTTGTCCTCTGGCACCGTTCAGGAAGATGCCTATGCCGACTATGCCAATCGTATGAAAGCACTCGCCAACCAGGCGAGACTTGAGTATCTGGATACGCCGACATTGGTACGGAACGCCAGCGCAGCAAAAACATATGCGCCTGAAGTCGCAAGGCTGACCAGTGCACTGAAGACTGCGCAGCTTAACGCCCCTAAGGAACGTGAGGCCCAGCGCATCGCCAATGCTCAGGTAAAGGCCAAGGTTCAGGCGAACAATGTCACCGACAAAGACGAAATCTCTAAGATTCGTCGTGCAGCGATCAGTGACGCTCGCGTTTCCACTGGTGCAAGCGGAAAAGGAACGCGCATTACGATCTCCGATGGAGAATGGGAAGCAATCCAAGCTGGCGCGATCTCTGATACAACCTTGAAAGAGATTCTTCGCTACTCTGATCCCGATGTCGTCCGGGAGCGCGCAACCCCAAGAGCATCGACGCAGCTGTCTGAAGCTCGTGTCAATCGCATTAAAGCGATGGCCAATTCTGGAAGCACCAACTCCGAAATCGCAGATGCTTTGGGCATTTCGCCTTCTGTCGTTTCCAAGTATCTCAATGAGTAAGAAAGGAAGTGAGAGCGAATGGAAATGTGTATGCTTACTACTACCGATAACCCCTACGACCCTTTTTTTACACAGTATGAAGCGTGGTATCGGTTCGACGAAGACAACGGCTATCATTCCTGCGCTTTCTTAGCGCGCATCGCCCGTACTTCCGATCAGCTCTCTGACAAGGAGAACCAGGAAGAAATCGAGCGAGCAATCAACGATATCATCAAGTACGACCCCCTGGGCATCTATAAAAAGGTCAAGAAGATTGTGCAATCCGAGCCTGCCGTGACCGCATGATGGTAAACCGATGGCAGCCATTGGGAAAGAAACGTTCTCTCATCAGGAGTGCGTTTCTTTTTGTCATTTATGGGACAAATTCAACCCACCGGCTGCGGATCACGGCCTCGAACTCATTCAAAGGGTATAGGGGGTCCCTCCGAAATGGCACCCCCTCTGCATCGCGCTGGTCTTTGAAAATTCTCCGGGGGATATTTTTGAAAAATGGGTTCGGTTTGGGGCGGCGTTTGAACAAGCCCGCAAGATGAGCACTCACTGGCAAGGACTCTTTTTATCTGGTCGGAACCTCCTTTTTCCTCCAGAGGCATTGCATTACCTCCAATGTCATTTTTCTCCACTTGCTGGCGGATCGTTTGTGCGGGCTTCTTCAAATGCCGCCCTGAACTACCCATAAACACATGGAAAACAAAACAGAAGTTATGGAGAGGGGGCGTCAAGCGTGGCAAAACCCATCAAGTCTTCCGGCAGTCAGGCGGGGAAACGCCGCGCCGCCTTGACGCCGGAGGGCCGCGAGAACCAACTGATCGACCTGGCGGTATCCCTTGTGGAAAAGCGGCTGCTGGAAGGGACCGCCTCCTCTCAGGAGGTCACCACCATCCTGAAGCTGGGGACCACGAGGGCCCGCCTTGAGAATGAGCGGCTGGCCAAGGAGGTGGAGCTGGTCCAGGCTAAGACCGAGGCTTATAAATCCGGAGTCCGGATGGATGAGCTTTACGAGAAGGCCATGGCCGCGTTCAAGCGATACAGCGGACAGGAGGAGGACGAGGATGAGTATTAGGTGCTACTCCGAGCTGATCCAACTCCCTACCTTTATGGACCGCTACCAGTACCTCCGGCTGGATGGCGTTGTCGGAGAGGAGACCTTCGGCTTTGACCGGTATATGAATCAGGCTTTTTACAAGTCGCCGGAGTGGCGGCGGGTGCGTGACGCGGTGATCGCCCGGGACCTGGGGTGTGATTTGGGTGTGGCCGGACGGGAGATATTCCGCCGTCCCATCATTCACCACATGAACCCCATCAGCCCAAAGGACATCCGGGATCGGGTGGAGATGATCCTCGACCCGGAGTACCTGATCACCACCATCCACGAAACTCATCTGGCCATTCACTACGGCGATGAGAACCTGCTGCTTCCGGAGCCGGTCGTACGAAGGCCCAACGACACCTGCCCCTGGAAAATGTAGAAAAGAGGGACGACACTCCGCCCCTCTTTTCCGGCTTGCTAAGTCTTGATCTTGGCTTTCCCCGTGACCGCTGTTGTTCCGCTGGAAATGCGGACTGTGACAACCTTCACGCTTCCGGCCTGACTTTTGGACTTAGCAGCTCTTGCGCTTAACCGTTTCATGTCGTTTCTACCTCCTTTCGCAGGGATGAATCAATCATGTGGCCCAGGAGCGGCATGGAACGGGCGCACCTTATGACAACACAACTTTTCGCTATAAGCAAGGAGGCGGCGCCATGGAAGGTAATCCGGGAAGGGCACCCAGGCTCGTGGGAGTCGTGGTGAACTGCCTCGACCTGACCATCCGCAAAAGCCCCGGCAATGAGGCGGAGGTCACGGGGCATCTATCGGTCCTGACCGAAGTTCTGGTCGATATGGACAAGTCAACGGAGGACTTCTACCGGGTGCTCGCCAGAAACGGCATCGCCGGGTTCTGTCCGAAGAAGTACGTGGCGATCCGCCGGTAAGGAGAGTGCTATGGAGATCACAGAAAGCGTCCTGACATCTGTCAAGAAACTGCTGGGGATCGACGAAGGCTACACGCACTTTGACGCCGACATTGTAATGCACATCAACAGCGTGTTTTCGATTCTGACACAGATGGGGGTCGGGCCGGCAAACGGATTCTCCATTATGGGGAAAGACGAAGGCTGGTCCGATTTCATTTCTGGCGGGGCCGTCCTGCCCCTGGTCAAATCCTATGTCGGCCTGAAGGTGCGCCTGCTGTTTGACCCGCCCCTCAGCTCTGCGGCCGTCGAGTCTATGAACCGGCAGATCAGCGAGTTTGAGTGGCGGCTTTTCGTTGCGGCAGACCCAGTCGAACCCACCAGCGGGAAGGAGGAACTTCAAAGTGGAGCATGATGCATTACTGCACTACGGAATCAAAGGAATGAAGTGGGGCGTGCGCCGTTACCAGAACAAAGACGGTTCGCTGACCCCCAAAGGAGAGGTGCGCTACGACCGTGACAAGCGGGAGAACGCGGCCAAGAAGAAGGAAAACCGGATTGACCTCTCCCAGCCTGATCCGAAGCGCTGGGCAAAGGAGGACCTGGAGCGCACCAAGCGCACCGTGGACGCCAGCGCCAACCTGGCCAAGGAGCTGAAGAAGCTGGACGAGAGCACCACTTCCAAGCCGACGCCAAAGCGGATGGACCTGTCCAAGATGAGCGACAAGGAGATGCGGGATCAGATTAACCGGGAGCTGCTGGAACGGCAGTATAACCAGCTGTTCGCGGAAGTGCCCGCCGCTCAGGTCTCCAAGGGCCGCGAAGCGCTCAAGACCACGCTGGAAGTTGCCGGCAGCGTTCTGGCCATTGGCAGCAGCGCACTGGGCATCGCGTTGGCCATCAAGGAACTGAAGGGCTGAGGTGAGTCGGTATGGAGCTGCGCCACCACGGCATTTTAGGCCAGAAATGGGGCGTGCGCAACGGCCCGCCCTATCCATTGAGCGGCGGTGACTATACTCCGTCCCAGCGGAAGGCCATTTCCAACAAACGCAAAAGCGGCAACAGCATCTACAACAAGAAGCACTTCGATGAGGTGCTGAAGGTTGATAAGACCACGCTGAGCACGCTGTCCTATGATAAGGACCGGACCAAGAACGCCGATATGTTCTACGCCACCCACCATGCTCTGGATAAACACCAGTACAACGCCCTGTTCAACCGGCCGATTCCCCAGACGGTCTATGATAAGGATGGAAAGGCGATCGGCACAGGTTCGTTCATGAAGTACCGGATCGACAATTCCCTCAAGACCGACCTGAAGGTGGCCAGCGAGGATTCCGGAGCCAAGGTCTTTATGGACCTCTATAAGAAGGACCGGGATTTCTACAACTTTGTCACTGACCGGGAGCGGATGCAGGGGTACTTTGTAAACGACAAGTACAAGTTCAAGGGCTACCGCGAAGCAGCGGCCGTCCTTGGGAAGATGCGGGAGCCGGACTACAAGCCGACCTCCGATGACCTTCAGACCGTGTACCGGATGTTCAACTACGTCATCCCCTATGACGGTCAGGGCGACAGCCGAAAGGGACGCGATATGTATAACCAGCGCACCAAGTTCTTCCATGCGTGCAAGGAGGTCGGTTATGGCGCAGTTCTGGACACGAACGACGCCATATACGGCGGGTTCAAGGCCAAGTCACCCATTATCGTGTTCGATATGGAGCAGGTGGTCCCGAAAGACGTCTACCGCACAAATCTGACGGATCAGAAGTTTTCCACTCTGGTCCTGGTCGGCCGGAAGCTGCTGGGCTTGTAACGGGAGGCGGGTGCGTACATGTTATCCAACACCGCCGTCCCCCGTTATTATGGAGCATTTCGGGACGCCGTTCTCCGAGGGGATATTCACGTCTGCAAGGAAGTGGCGATGGAGATGTGGCGGATCGACCGCCTGATCGAGTCACCGGGATATTACTACGATGACCGGGCGGTGGAGGGGTGGATCGAGTTCTGCGAGAACGAGCTGACCCTAACTGATGGCTCCGACCTGCATCTTCTGGATACCTTCAAGCTCTGGGGCGAACAGGTGTTTGGATGGTACTATTTCGACGACCGCTCTGTCTATGTGCCGAACCCAGATGGACGGGGCGGCCGGTATGTGACGAAGCGGGTCAAGCAGCGGCTGACCAAGAAGCAGTACCTCATTGTGGGAAGAGGCGCGGCCAAGTCCCTCTACGACTCCTGCATCCAGGCTTATTTCTGTGTGGTGGACGGCTCGACGACCCATCAGATTACGACAGCCCCCACCATGAAGCAGGCGGAGGAGATCGTCAACCCCATCAAGACCGCCATCACCAGAGCGAGAGGCCCTGTGTTTCAGTTCATGACCGAGGGTTCCTTGCAGAACACCACCGGCTCCAGAGCCAACCGCGTCAAGCTGGCCTCTACAAAGAAGGGGATCGAGAACTTCATCTCCGGTTCCCTGGTGGAAGTCCGTCCCATGTCGGTGGACAAGCTCCAGGGACTCCGCTGCAAAGTGGCCACGGTGGATGAGTGGCTTTCTTCGGCGGACGCCCGGGAGGATGTCATCGGTGCCATTGAGCAGGGCGCATCCAAGCTGGACGACTACCTGATCATCGCCACCAGCTCCGAGGGCACGGTCCGAAACGGAGCGGGCGATACCATCAAAATGGAGCTGATGAACATTCTTCAGGGTATCGGCCCTCCCCAGGAGCACGTGTCCATCTGGTGGTACAAACTGGACTCCGTGGAAGAGGTCGCCTATCCGGACATGTGGATCAAGGCAAACCCCAATCTGGGAAAGACCGTGACCTACGAGACCTACCAGAAGGACGTTGACCGGGCAGAAACGGCCCCCGCCACCCGCAACGATATGCTGGCAAAGCGGTTCGGGCTGCCCATGGAGGGCTACACCTACTACTTCACCTATGAGGAGACTCTCCCCCATCGCCGGCAGAGATTTTGGCAGATGCCCTGCTCCCTGGGGGCAGACCTTTCCCAGGGCGACGACTTCTGCTCCTTTACCTTCCTGTTTCCTCTTCGGGATGGCTCCTTTGGCGTCAAGACCCGAAACTACATCACATCGCTGACCCTGCACAAGCTGCCGGCGGCCATGCGGGTGAAGTATGAGGACTTCATGGCGGAGGGGAGCCTGATCGTCATGGAGGGTACTGTTCTGGACATGATGCAGGTCTACGATGACCTGGACGAGCACATCATCAACCGGGGCTATGACGTGCGCTGCTTTGGCTACGACCCATACAACGCCCAGGAGTTCATCAAGCGGTGGACAGATGAAAACGGCCCCTTCGGCGTAGAAGTGGTCCGACAGGGTTCCCGGACGGAATCTGTCCCTCTGGGCGAGCTGAAAAAGCTGGCCGGAGAGCGTATGCTGCTCTTTGACGAGGAGCTGCTCACTTTCTCCATGGAAATTGCATCACCATGGAGGACACCAATGGAAACCGGAAGCTGCTGAAGAAACGGTCCGACCAGAAAATCGACGCTGTGGCGGCCATGATGGATGCGTATGTGGCCTATAAGCACAATCCAGAAGCATTTGAATAAAAAAAAGGGGGGGTACTATGAAGCCCTATGAAAAGCCTCTCTCCCCGCAGGAGTACCTGATGCACTACGGTGTCAAGGGTATGAAATGGGGCGTAAGACGCTACCAGAACTACGACGGTTCTTACACCCGCAAGGGTCTGGAACGGTATCGCAAAGCGGAGTCGGACTACGAAACCGCTAAGTCGAAAGCAGACGAAACCAGGGCCGCCTACAAATCCGGTCAAGCTACCCGTCAGCAGGTCAAGGATGCCAAGAGCGCTGTTAAGACCGAGAAGCGTAAAATGGAAAACGCTTATGAAAAGCTGAAAACCGACAAACTGGCCGATGAAGGAAAGAAGCTTTACCAGAGTGGAAAAACTATTTCGGGAAACACCCAAGCGACCTATTTGGCCGAGGGCGTTATCATTGCTGGAAGCACCGTGGTGTCCAGACTTCTCGCGAACCAACTGAACAACCAGGAGGTTGCCAATATTGCCGCATCGACCATCGCGATCGGCGGAACGATTGTCAATGGTTTACTGGCGGCAAAGACGAGCAGGGAGAACAAACGGCTGAGAGCGTACTACGCCCACTAAGCGAAGGAGGAAAAGTATGGGTCCTTACGACAAACCTTTTCTCCCCAAGAATACCTGATGCACTACGGCGTCAAGGGTATGAAATGGGGCGTACGTCGTTACCAGAACAAGGATGGTACATTGACAAAAGCCGGAAAAGAACGGTATAGTCAGAACCAGCAGGACGGGGTTGATTCTTTTCTGAAGAGTGTGGGTTCCAAAAGGTTTCCGAATTGACCGGTTCTGTAAATGAAGATCTCGCAATCCAGGCGGTTACATATGTTTCCGCATTTGCCGCTGTTCTCGCCGTGAAAGCGGTACAAAACCGAATGCTGCGGAAAGGCCGGATGAAAGAGCTGGATAGGCTCAACCGGGAGAAGGATATTAAAGACTTTGACGAGTGCCCCCGCCTCCCCCAGAAGATGAAAGCGGAAGAGAGCGTCAAAGTAACCAATCCGGATTATCCTGATTTGGGCACCACCATGAATTGCACCTTCTGCACAACCGCCATGGCCCTTCGAGAGAAGGGATATGACGTGCAGGCGACAAAAAGTCAGTGATGGATTCTTTTCTGATGACTTTTCAAAGCCACTTTCAATTCCCCTGAGGTCAAAATGGGAAGGAAAAAGTCGGGGCAAGCCGTTCTCGATACGCTTTCGCAGACCGGCGACGGGTCCTATGGCAATCTGACCGTGGCTTGGAAACTCGGGGGGAAGCATAGTCTTTTCTGGAAGAATGAGGGCGGCAGAACTCGAATCTATGACGGTCAGAGCGGAGAAGAGATTACTCAATCTCCGTCGAAAACCAGATCGTTCATGGACTTTGTCAATATGAAAACCATCACATATAACCGCCTTGATAATTGCGAGCCAACCACCTATGCCTTGGCCGCGGTTGAACGACCTAAAAAGACGTAAAGAGGGAGGATAAACATGACCGTAAAGGAAGCCATTGTTATTTTCGCAAAGCAGTTCCCCGATAAGGCGGTTGTCGGGTACTGGGACAAGCCGAATGGCATCGTTCTTAACACCCAGTCTATCACAGCGGGACTGACAGCCCCTGCCCAGTATCTCGTCACAGACGATGGACAGATTTATGGGACCAACCCCATGAGAAGCAACCTCAGTCCTGTAGACATGAAGAAACTGTAATCCCATGGACCATGCCGCAGACTCTTAACCGGGTCTGCGGATTTTTTATGCCCAAAATTCAACACACAGAGCAACGACATAATTTCATCAAGCGCGGACTGGAGGTGAGAGATTATGGAAATTGCATTTGGTTCCAGGCTGAAACATGCCTGGAACGCTTTTTTGGGTAACGAAACCTTTGGGTTCCGATACCCGCTTGGCCCAAGCTCCTCCTACCGTCCGGACCGGCCCATTTTCAGCCGGGGCAATGAGCGGTCCATCATCACATCGGTCTACAACCGGATCGCGCTGGACGCGTCCTCCATCGCCATCCAGCACGCGAGGCTGGATGAGGACGGGCGGTTTACCGAGGTGATCGACTCCTCGCTGAATTCCTGCTTGTCCCTGGAGGCGAATCTGGACCAGACCGGACGGGCCTTTATCCAGGACGTGGTCATGTCCATGCTGGACGAGGGCTGCGTGGCCATCGTGCCCACGGACACCGATATCGACCCGGAAAACGGCTCCTACAAAATCGAGAAGCTGCGGGTCGGCAAGGTCCTGGAATGGTATCCACAGCACGTAAAGCTGCGGGTCTATAACGAGCAGCGGGGTGAAAAGCAGGACATCATCCTGCCCAAGAGCACAGTGGCCCTGGTGGAGAACCCGTTCTTCGCAATCATGAACGAGCCCAACTCCACCATGCAGCGGCTGATCCGGAAGCTGAACATTCTGGACGCCATCGACGAACAGAGCGGCTCCGGAAAGCTCAATCTGATCATCCAGCTCCCCTACGTCATCAAGACGGAAGCGAGACGTCAACAGGCGGAAAAACGCCGTAGAGATATTGAGGAACAGTTGTCCGGCTCCAAGTATGGCGTCGCTTACACCGACGGCACGGAGCATGTGGTGCAGCTGAACCGGCCCATCGACAACAATCTGATGTCCCAGATTGAATACCTGACGAGTATGCTTTACAGCCAGTTGGGGATCACCCAGGGGATATTGGACGGCACTGCTGATGACCGGACGAAGCTGAACTACGACAACCGGACTATCGAACCCATCCTGTCCGCCATTGTTGACGAAATGAAGAGGAAATTCCTCACCAAAACTGCTCGGTCACAGAAGCAGTCGATCCTGTTCTTCAGAGACCCGTTCAGGCTGGTGCCCATCAACGACATCGCCGAAATTGCCGACAAGATGACTCGCAACGAGATCATGACCTCCAACGAGATCCGGCAGAAGATCGGTATGAAGCCGTCGAAGGACCCCAAGGCGGACGAGCTCCGGAACAGTAACCTAAGCGCCCCGAAAGGGGAGGGCGAACAGCCACCATCTGAATCCGAAGGAGGAAATGTTCAAAATGGATCTGAAGTTTGACTTTAGTGGCTGGGCTACCCGAAACGATCTTGTCTGCGCTGATGGGCGAACCATTCGCCACAACGCATTCGAGCACTGCGACGGGAAGACGGTTCCTCTTGTTTGGAACCACCAGCACAACGAACCCACCAACATCCTGGGCCACGCCCTCTTGGAGAACCGCAAGGACGGCGTCTATGCATACTGCACGTTCAACGAGAGTGAGAGCGGCAAAGCGGCCAAGGAGCTGGTGCAGCACGGGGACATTGTGTCCCTCTCCATCTATGCCAATGGGCTCCGGCAGACGCCGAACAAGGACGTCATGCACGGCGACATCCGCGAGGTCAGCCTGGTAGTGGCCGGTGCGAATCCCGGCGCCTTCATTGACTTCGTGGACATGGCTCATGGGGAAGGTGGTGAGCAGGAGATGATCCTGTCCGCTTACGAGCCTATTTCCCTGTACCGTCCCGATGAGAAGCCCCCGCTGATCCACAAGGCCGATACCAAGGAGAAGCCTGATGACAAGCCCAACGCGGGCGAAGACGGGGACAAACCTAAGGATGGCGATAAGCCCAAGGGCAAAGAGAAGCCCGAGGACGAGGAGACCATCGAGGATGTTGTCAACACCATGAACGAGAAGCAGAAGAAGGTCATGTACGCTCTGATTGCTGCTGCCGCGGAGCAGGTGAACGACAACGCCGAGGATGACGAGGAAGAGGACCCCGATGACCCCGACAACAAATCCGACAAATCTAAGGGAGGAAACAAGACCATGAAGCACAATGTGTTCGACACCGAAGACACTCAGGACACCGTTCTGAGCCACTCCGACTGCGCTGACATTCTTGCTCTGGCCAAGAGCAGCAGCGTGGGCAGCCTTCGGACTGCTCTGAAGATCTACGCTGATCAGAACGAACTCAAGCACGGCATCGACAACATCGAGAGCCTGTTCCCCGACTACAAGGATCTGCGCCCCGGCGCTCCTGAGCGGGTCGCTCGTGACCAGGGCTGGGTGAGCGTTGTCATGCGCAAGGTTCACAAGAGCCCCATCAGCCGCATCCGCACCCGCCAGACGGACACCCGCAAGGACAGTATCCGGGCCCACGGCTATCAGAAGGGCAAGCGTAAGCAGCTCTCCGGCAACATGAACGTCATCACCCGGACCACCGATCCCCAGACCGTGTACCGCACCGATGCCCTGCACCGGGACGACATCATCGACATCACCGATTTCGATGTGGTGGAGTACCAGTACGCCGTTATGCGGGAGAACATCAATGAAGATGTCGCTACCGCCATCATGGTGGGCGATGGCCGTGAGCCGGATGATGAGATGAAGATTTCCGAGGATCACATCCGCTCCATTTGGAACGACAACGACCTCTACACCATCCACTACGACGTGGACATCGAGGCCGCCAAGGCCGAGCTCCAGGGCAGCAAGACCAGCATGAGCTTCGGCGAGAACTATATCTATGCTGAGGCAGTCATCGCCGCCGCCCTCTATGCCCGTGAGAAGTACAAGGGCACCGGCACCCCCGATTTCTTCTGCACGCCCCATATGGTCAACGTGATGCTGCTGGCCCGGGACATGAACGGCCGCCGCATTTACACCTCCAAGGCCGACCTGGCCGCCGCCCTGAATGTGGGCGAGCTCTACACTGCCGAGCAGTTTGAGGGTCTGGTGCGCATGGATGACGAGGGCCACAAGCACAAGCTGCTGGGCATCTTCGTCAACCTGACCGACTACACCGTGGGCTCCACCAAGGGCGGCGAGATCACCCGGTTCGACCAGTTCGACATCGACTTCAACCAGCAGAAGTACCTGATTGAGACTCGGCTGTCCGGTGCTCTGACCCGCGTCTACTCCGCCATCGCTCTGGAGGAGCCCGTGGCTGCCTTCGCCTCCGGCGGTACTGGCGGCGATGGCGGCGGGGCCGGCACTCCCTGAGGAGAAGATTCAAAATGGCGAAATTTTATGGATCGGTAGGCTATGCTGAGACCATTCAGACCGCGCCTGGCGTGCATGAGGAGCAGATCGTTGAGTATCCGTACTACGGCGATTTGACCCGGAATGCACGCCAGCTTCAGTCTGGGGAGTCGTTCAACGATGACATCAATGTCGCGAACGAGATCAGCATAGTCGCCGATCCGTTCGCCAGGGAGAATTTCCACAAAATGCGGTATGTGACGTTCATGGGGGCGAAGTGGAAAATTTCAAGGGTCGAGGTGGGCTATCCGCGGCTGATCCTGACCATCGGAGGGCTGTACCATGAATAGGCGTTATGAGCTCCAGGCGGTTCTGGAGGGCATTCTCGGCTCCGGGAATGTGTATTTCCAGCCGCCGGAGAACCTGAAGGTGCGGTATGACTGCATCGTCTATGAGCGGAGCGAAATCGAAACTGTCCACGCGGACAACGCCCCTTATCGCCTGCTGGACCGCTACCAGGTGACAGTCATCTACAAGAACCCGGACAGCGACCTCCCTCACCGCCTCGCCATGCTGCCCATGTGCACCCATGACCGCCATTTTACAGCGGACAACCTGAACCACGATATTTTCAACCTGTACTATTAAAGGAGGAAATCCGAAATGAGTAGAATCGTATGGGACAAGACCGGTGAGCGTTTTTACGAAACCGGTGTTGATCGCGCTGTCCTTTACCCCATCAGCTCCGCCGGCCTTTACAACAAGGGCGTGCCCTGGAACGGCATCACCGGCATCACCGAGAGCCCTTCCGGCGCGGAGCCCAACAACCTCTATGCCGACAACATCAAGTACCTGGTGCTGGTGGGCGCTGAGGACTTCGGCCTGACCGTCGAGTGCTACACCTACCCCGACGAGTGGGAGGAGTGCGACGGCTCCGCCGAGATCGCCCCCGGTGTGGTCGCCGGCCAGCAGAACCGCAAGGTCTTCGGCCTGAGCTACCGCACCAAGCTGGGCAACGATGTGGACGGTCAGGACCACGGCTACAAGCTGCACCTGGTCTACGGCGGCCTGGCCTCTCCCTCTGAGCGGGGCTATCAGACCGTCAACGACTCCCCCGAGCCCATCAACCCCAGCTGGGAGATCACCACCACTCCCGTGGACGTTCCCGGCTACAAGCCCACTGCCCGCCTGATCATCACCTCCACCAAGGTCGATCCCGCCAAGCTGAAGGCCCTGGAGGACATCCTGTACGGCACCGAGGATCAGGACGCCCGCCTGCCTCTGCCTGAGGAGGTCATTCAGCTGCTCAAGCCTTCCGTGGCTGTGACCGCCTCTCCTGAGAGTGCCGACGCCACCCTGTTCGGCAAGAAGGTGTCCGACCTTCAGACCAATGTCGCGGTGGGCGCGGACAGCATCGCCGGTACGCTGAAGAACGTGACCGGCTACACCGAGTTCAGCAGCAAGCCCGCCGAGCAGTCCGGCCATTACCTGGCCCTGAAGTTCGACGTGACTCCGACTGACGCCGTCACCACCGTGGAGCTGGTGGGCGGCACCAAGGGCCCCGTGACCCTGGACGCCGACAAGAATATCGTCCTGCTGATCAAGAACAACACCCAGAGCGTCAAGGTGACCTCCACCAAGGACGGTTCCTCCGTCACCAAGACCTACGCGCTGACCAACCTGACCCTGGAATCCTAACCACCCCAACCCAAAAGCGGGGCTCTCTTCTGATATGTACCCAGAATTCTGGACACATAAAAAATTGAATTAGGTGCACATGGATGCCTCCTACAAAATTCAGAGAGGCATCCATGTGCACCTTTTCATTTCTACCAGGCCATCATACCCCTTTGTTTTATAGTTTTGAACCCATTGATACAATAGTCTATCTTGAATACCGGCCTCGATTGCCACTGACACACAGGATTTTCCGGACATTACTTGGGATACTAGTTCCAGCCGTTCTTCTGGTGTCCAGTTCCTGTTGAAATTTTTGTGTTTCAGTGCTTCTGGACCGCGGCTATCCTCTGCTCTTACCCATAGTCTCACTTTATCCCGAAAGGATTTATCGCTAACACCTTCCGGCGTTTCTGGCCATTTTCCTTCTCGATACAGTTCTACACATTTCCTTTTGTACTCATACGTGTACCGCATAATAATACCCCCCTACTGGGTGTCCAGTAAAGGGGGTACATATCATTCACCGAGGGCTCCGCTTTCTTTTTATTTTTGAAAGGAGAAAACTGCAATGCTGAAGAAAACCATGACTTACGAGGACTACAACGGTGTTCCCCGCACCGAGGACTTTTACTTCAATCTGACCCCCGCTGAGGTGACGGAGATGGAGCTTTCCGTGGATGGCGGTCTGGTGGAGATGATCAACCGCGTGGTCGCGGCCCAGGACGGAAAGCAGATCATCAACGTGTTCAAGGACATCATCCTGCGGGCCTATGGCGAAAAGTCCCCCGACGGCAAGCGTTTCGTCAAGAATCAGGAGATCCGGGACGCCTTCGCCCAGACCAACGCGTACAGCGACCTGTTCATGGAGCTGGCCACCGACGCCAAAGCCGCGGCCGCATTCGTCAACGGCGTCATCCAGCAGCCGAAGAAGGCCCCCGCGCCCGCCCCGCAGAACTGAGTTTGAACAGGGGGGCCGGAGATGCTGGAACTTGTGGTGCCTAAATCAGAGCAGTATGACGACGACAGCGGCTGCTTTATTACGACCAAGGAACAGACCCTTCGTCTGGAGCACTCTCTGGTCTCCCTTTCAAAATGGGAGGCGAAGTGGCACAAGCCATACCTGTCCACCAAGTCGAAGACGGTGGAGGAGCAGATCGACTACGTCCGCTGCATGACCCTGACCCAGAATGTTGACCCCAATGTCTATACCGCCATTACACCCCAGCTGCTGGCGGTGGTCAAGGACTACATCGAGGACTCCATGACGGCCACCACCTTCTCGAAGGAACAGAGAGGCCGCCGGGGGAGGGAAATCGTGACGGCGGAGATCATCTACTACTGGATGATCTCCCACCAAATCCCCTTCGAGTGCCAGAAGTGGCATTTGAACCGGCTGATGACGCTCATCAACGTATGCAGCGCCAAGACTGGCCCGCAGAAGAAGATGAGCCAGAAGGATATTTTCGCACAAAACCGCGCCCTGAACGCGGCGCGAAGGAAGAGAGGAAACACAAGGGGGTGACGCCATGTATGAAGAACGGATCTGGAGATTCCTGAAGGGGAAGCTGCTTTCCGACTGCGGAGCCGCCGGACTGATGGGAAACCTCTACGCCGAAAGCGGGCTGAACCCCGTCAATCTCCAGAACACCCATGAGAGGAAGCTGGGGCTCTCGGACAAGGAATACACCCAGCAGGTGGATTTCGGACTTTACGCCGACTTTGTCCATGACGGAGCGGGTTACGGCCTTGCCCAGTGGACCTTCTGGAGCCGGAAGCAGAACCTGCTGGCCTTTGCCAAAAGCAGGGAGAAGAGCATCGGCGATCTGGAGACGCAGCTGGAGTTCCTGTGGAAGGAGCTGACGGAAAGCTACGCCTCCCTGGCGCAGATGCTGCTGAGTGCCAGTTCTGTCCGGGCCGCCTCCGACGCGGTCCTGCTCCAGTTTGAACGCCCGGCCGACCAGAGTGAGACGGCCAAAGCCCGCCGGGCTGCCTACGGGCAGAAGTATTACGACCAATTTGCAGGAAAGGAGGCGGCCGCCATGAGCAACAGTCCATTGGTCTCCTACACAAAGCTGTCCCCTAACCATTCCGGTAGGCGCAAGCACGCCATCGATACCATCTCCATCCACTGTATGGCCGGTGATTTGACGGTGGAGAGCTGCGGAAACCTGTTCGCCAGCCCAAGCCGGAAGGCCAGCAGCAATTACGGGATCGGGAGCGACGGCCGGATCGGACTCTATGTGGAGGAATGCAATCGCTCCTGGTGCACCTCCTCCAGCTCCAACGACAACCGGGCCATTACCATCGAGGTGGCGAACAACGGGGGGAGCCAACCAGGGATGGCCGGTATCTGACGCGGCTTATCGGTCCCTGATCGCCCTCCTGGTGGACATCTGCCGGAGAAACGGGATCAAACGGCTGCTCTGGAAGGGCGACAAGTCGCTGATCGGGCAGGTGGATAAGCAGAACATGACCGTCCACCGCTGGTTTGCGGCAAAGGCGTGCCCAGGGGACTGGCTTTACAGCCGCCACGGGCAGATCGCCGATGAGGTAAATGCAAAACTGTCTGAGGAGGACGAGGATATGGACCAGACAAAATTCAATGAGATGTTCTCCGCCGCCATGACGGATTATCTCAAAGGTCTTCAGAACAACAACTGCGGCGACTGGTCCCAGGAAGCGCGGGGCTGGTGTATAAGCGTCGGGCTGTTTGCCGGAAACGGAACCGCAGTGGACGGAAAGCCGAACATGATGTGGCCGTCCGGGCTGACCCGTGAACAGGCCGCCCAGCTCTTCTACCGGCTTGCGAAGATGGTGGGGCTTGCGTGATGAGAAATCGTACAAGCCGAACCAGAGGCAAAGCTGGAAGAAAGCCGGACCTGTCGCAGTTTTCAAAATGGATGATCGCCGACATTCGTCCCCTGCTGTGGGTCGTGACTGTCGGCGGTTTTTTACTGGCCTTTTACTGTGTCTACAAGGGATACACCGGCGCGCTTCCGTGGATCGGCGCTATGGTGGGGCTCCCCTGGGGCGCCCATGGCATGGTGTGCAGCTTTTATCTGAACCTGTGCAAATCCGACCACCGGGAGGGCGGCATCACCTTTGAAACGGCAAAGGCCGCCAATTTCAACACCAATGTTTCACAGACGCCGGTAGGCTCCGTGGAGAGCCCGGCAATTTAAGGAGGAGTATCGATGACTGCGGAAATCATTTCCTCGCTGCTGATGCTTGTTGGCGGAATCACCATCCTGACCAACATCATCGTGCAGGTGGTCAAGAGCATCACCTGGGACAAAATTCCCACAAACTTGGTTGCGCTGTTCGTATCAGAGGCGCTGACGCTGGCCCTGGGAGGGGCCTATGCCTCGGTAAAGGGCATCGACATCGCCTGGTACATGGTGGCGGCCGCCATCGTGGTGGGGCTGATGTCCGCCTATGCGGCCATGTTCGGCTTCGATAAATTCAAGGAAGCCATCGAGGGCTGGAAACAGAAAAGCTGATCTTGAAGGAGGTGGCCGAACGTGATCCATTTCAGACATACGGGGGATTTCTCGAAGCTGACCCGGTTTATGGAACGGGCAAAGGAGGCCGTCCGTCTCGGCGATCTGAACAAGTATGGCCGGGCGGGGGTGGCGGCCCTCTCGTCCGCAACCCCGGTTGACTCCGGAGAAACGGCCGCCTCCTGGTATTACGAGATTACCAACAAGAACAACACCATCACCATCTCGTTTCACAATTCCAACATTCAAAATGGAGTCCCCATCGCCATCCTTCTCCAATACGGGCATGGCACGGGGACCGGAGGCTGGGTACAGGGAAGAGATTACATCAACCCTGCGATCCAGCCTATTTTTGACCAGATAGCAGAATACGCCTGGAAGGAGGTGACTCGGTCATGAGCAGGACGATCGACGAGAGAATCGTTGAAATGCGGTTTGATAACCGGCAGTTCGAGCAGAACGTGCAGACCAGCCTGTCTACGCTGGACAAACTCAAGCGGGGACTGGACCTGGACAACGCCGCCAAGAGCCTTGACGGGCTTGGGGACGCGGCGAAGCGGTGCGACATGTCCGTCCTCGGCAAGTCTGTGGAGACGGTCCAGGCCAAATTTTCGGCGTTCCAGGTCGTCGCCATGACGACTCTTTCCAACATCACCAATTCGGCGGTGAACACGGGAAAGCGGCTCGTGTCCGCCCTGACAATCGACCCCATTAAAACGGGTTTTCAGGAGTATGAGACCCAGATCGGGGCGGTGCAGACCATCCTGGCCAACACCCAGCACGAGGGGACCAACCTCCAGCAGGTGAACCGGGCCCTGGATGAGCTGAATACCTACGCGGATAAGACCATCTACAACTTTACCGAGATGACCCGGAACATCGGCACGTTCACCGCGGCCGGCGCCAACCTGCGGACCTCGGTGGACTCCATCAAGGGTATCGCTAACCTGGCGGCCATTTCGGGCTCCACCTCCCAGCAGGCATCCACAGCCATGTACCAGCTCTCCCAGGCCCTGGCCGCAGGCAAGGTCTCCCTGATGGACTGGAACTCTGTGGTCAACGCCGGTATGGGCGGCAAGGTGTTCCAGGACGCCCTGGTGCGCACCTCCGAGCTGCTGGGCACCGGCGCGCAGAACGCCATCAATATGTACGGCTCCTTCCGGGAGTCCCTCACCAGAGGCGAGTGGCTCACCACAGAGGTGCTTACCGAGACCCTGAAGCAGTTTGCCGGCGCGTACAGCGAGGCCGACCTGATCCAGCAGGGATTCTCGGAGGCCCAGGCCCGGGACATCGCCCAAATGGCGAAGACGGCGGAGGACGCCGCCACCAAGGTCAAGACCTTTACCCAGCTCTGGGACACCCTGAAGGAGAGCGCTCAGTCCGGCTGGACCACCACATGGGAAATCCTGGTTGGCGACTTTGAGGAAGCCAAGGAAGTGCTGACCGAGGTGTCCGACGCCATTGGCGGCGTGATCAGCGAGACCTCCCAGGCGAGAAACGAATTACTCAGCGGCGGTCTCAGCTCCGGCTGGAAGCAGCTGCTGGACCAGGGCATCGCCGATGAGGGCGGGTTCATTGAATCCATCCAGGAGGTGGCCCGAGAGAGCGGCGACGCCTTTGACAAGCTGGTGGCCGACTCGGAGAGCTTCAGTGACGCGCTGAAGCAGGGGCTGACGGACGGGGTCGTATCCTCCGAGACCCTGACGCAGGCGGTCCATAACCTGCGGGAGAAGATGACCGGCATGTCCCAGGAGGAGCGCAAGGCGGCCGGATACACCGCGGAGATGATCGAGCAGATTGAAGCCCTGGACAAGGGACTTCAAAATGGTTCGGTCTCCATGGAGGAGTTTACGGAAAAGATCCTGCGCCCCTCCGGACGGGAAAACCTGATCCAGGCGGTCTGGAATGCGGCTAAGGGCCTGGTCAGCGTCATTACCCCCATCAAGGACGCATTCCGCGAAATCTTTCCGCCAGCAACCACCGACCAGCTGTACTCTCTTACGGAGACTCTCCGCAGCTTTTCTGAGCGGCTGACCCTCTCCGAGGAGAGGGCGGACAAGCTGGGGCGCACCTTCAAGGGGCTTTTCTCGGTGCTGGACCTGGTGCGGCAGGGCGCTCTGGCGATTTTCAACGCTTTGGCGCCTCTGGGCAGCGGAGCCGGTTCCCTGGCTGACGGCATTCTCACCATAACCGCAGGAATCGGAGATTTCCTGGTCGGCATCAACGAGGCGGCCAAGCAGGGAGAGTTCTTTGGAACGGTGGCCCAGACGGTCGCCTCGGCGCTGGAGTTTGTTGTGTCCGGGATCGAGCGACTGACCGGATTTCTCGCCGACGCCTTTGCTGCCCCAGGCCTGGAATCCTTCCAGGCGCTTTTAGGACGCATCCAGACCCGCATCGGGCAGGTCATCGACGCGGTGAGCGGCCTGGGCGGCGGGGTCAGCGACGCGGCGGACACTATGGATTCCGCCCTGGAGAACAGCAAGTTCCTGCAAATGCTCCAGACCATTTTCAACGGCGCAAAGACCCTGGTCTCTGGCATCATCGGCGTATTCGGCGGCCTTGCCGGCGCGCTGGCGGAGAGCCTGAGCAACGCGAACTTCAGCGGCGTTATCGACCTTCTGAACGGCGTCTCCCTGGGCGCTATTGCCTTGGGCATTAAGAAGTTCCTGGACTCCTTCCGGGAGGTCACAGACAGCGTCGGCAGCATCAAGGAGGGCGTGATCGGGATTCTGGACGGCGTAAAGGGCTGTTTCCAGGCCTGGCAGAATGACGTCAACGCCAAGGCCCTGCTGAAGATCGCGACCGCTGTCGCGGTGCTGTCCGCATCCATTCTCACCATTTCCCTGATCGACAGTGAAAAGCTGACGGCGTCCCTGGGGGCCATCACGGTGCTCTTTACCGAGCTGATGGCGGCCATGGCGGTGTTCGGAAAGCTGGACCTGAATGTCCGCGGAACAATGAAGCGCTCCACGGCAATGATCGCCCTCTCCTCCTCGGTCCTGATTCTGGCCTCCGCGCTGAAAAGCATTGCCACGCTGGAACCGGAACAGATGGCGGCGGGGCTTGCGGGCATCGCCGGACTTATGGCTGCCCTGGTGGCAGCCGCGAAGGTGCTGGGCTCCGGTTCAAGCTCCATCATCAAGGGTTCTGCCCAGATGGTGGTCTTTGCCGCGGCAATCAAAATACTGGCCTCGGCCTGCGCCGACCTGGCCCAGCTGGACCTTGCCGGACTGGCAAAGGGTCTGATCGGCGTCGGTGTGCTGCTGGCAGAGGTATCGCTCTTCATGAACGCGGCCAAGTTCAGCGGAAGGTCGGTGGTCACTGCCTCGGGCGTTCTGGTACTGGCCGGCGCTATGAAGGTGCTGGCCTCGGCCTGCAAAGACTTTGCCCAGATGGGTGTTGGCGAGCTGGTCAAGGGGCTGAGCGCCATCGGCGCGGTCCTGCTGGAGATCATGGCCTTTACCAAGCTGGCCGGAAGCGCCAAGGGGCTGATCACCACCGGAGCCGCCATGATCGAGATTGGCGCGGCCATGAAGATATTTGCCTCCGCTATGGCGGACTTCGGGCGGATGTCTCTGGCAGAGATCGGCAAGGGCTTGCTGGCTATGGGCGGAGCCCTGGCAGAGGTGGCTGTGGCCATGCGCTTTATGCCCCGGAACATGGTAACCATGGGGGGCGGGCTTGATCGCGGTGGGAGCCGCGCTGAACATCATTGCCGACGCCATGCGGTCCATGGGCGGCATGAGCTGGGAGTCTGTCGCAAAGAGCCTGGTCACCATGGGCGGGGCTCTGGCCGAGCTGGCCGTTGGTCTGAACTTCATGAACGGCACGTTGGGCGGTTCCGCCGCCATGCTGGTGGCTGCCGCCGCGCTGGCAGTGCTGACGCCGGTGCTGGTTACGCTGGGCAGCATGAGCTGGGAAGCCATTGCCAAGGGGCTGGTCACGGTGGCCGGCGCCTTTGCCGTCATCGGAACGGCCGGCGCACTGCTCACTCCGCTGCTGCCGACGATTCTTGGCCTGGGCGGCGCTTTCGCTCTGATCGGCGTTGGTGTTGCCGGCGTTGGGGCAGGTCTGCTCCTTGTCGGAACCGGCCTATCCGCCATTGCGGTGGGCATTACGGCCCTGGCAACCTCCCTTGGAGCGGGCGTAGCCATTATCGTGGCCGGCCTGACCTCTATCATCACGGGCATCGCGGCGCTGATCCCGGCCATTGCGGAGAAGCTGGGTGAGGCGGTGGTGGCTTTTGCACAGGTCATTACGAATGGCGCTCCTGCCATTGGCGAGGCCGTCAAGACCCTTGTCCTCACCATGGTGGACGTTCTGGTGGAGTGTGTCCCGGCCATCGCCGAGGGCGCTCTGGAGCTGGTTGCCGGGGTGCTGGACGCCCTGGTGGCCTATACGCCCCAGATCGTGGACTCCATCATGCAGTTCCTGATCGCGGTGATCGACGGGCTGGCCCGCAACATGCCCACCCTGATCCAGTCGGTGGTGGACCTGCTGATGTCCTTCTTCTCCGGCATCGTATCGGCGCTGGGAAGCATCGACACCGACGCGCTGCTGAAGGGCATCGCCGGAATCGGCCTGCTGAGCGGCATTATGGTGGCGCTGGGCGCTCTGGCCGGACTGATCCCCTCCGCCATGGTGGGTGTGCTTGGTCTGGGCGTTGTCATCGCAGAGCTGGCCATTGTTCTGGCGGCGGTGGGCGCGCTGGCGCAGATCCCCGGCCTGGAGTGGCTCATCAGCGAGGGTGGTCAGCTCTTGCAGACCATCGGGAACGCCATTGGCGGCTTTATCGGCGGCATCGTGGGCGGATTTATGAGCGGGGTATCCGGCTCCTTCCCCCAGATCGGCATGGACCTGGCCGCCTTTATGACCAACATACAGCCCTTTATCGACGGGGCAAGAGGTATCGACCCGGCCATGCTGGAGGGCGTCAAGGCCCTCACCGGGGCGATCATGCTGATTACGGCGACCGATTTGCTGGAGGGTCTGACCTCCTGGCTCACCGGCGGCTCGTCCCTTTCCACCTTTGCCGAGGAGCTGGTACCCTTCGGCGAGGCTATGAAGAAATTCTCCCACAGCATTACCGGACTGGACGGCGACCTGGTCAGCACGGCGGCAATCGCTGGAAAGACACTGGCTGAGATGGCCGCGATCCTGCCCAACAGCGGCGGCATCGCGGGATTCTTTGCCGGAGAGAATGACATGGGGACCTTCGGCGACCAGCTTGTGGGCTTCGGCGGCTCCATGATGAAGTTCGCCGCAAGCATCAAGGGGCTGGACACCGACGCGGTTCAAAATGCTGCCATCGCCGGTAAGGCCATGGCGGAGCTGGCTGCCACCCTGCCCAACACAGGAGGGGCGGTGGGCTTCTTTGCCGGCAACAACGACATGGACGACTTCGGCGAACAGCTCGTACCCTTCGGAGCGGCCATCAAAGCCTATTCCGACGCGGTCAAGGGGCTTGATGTGGAGGCGGTCACCAATTCCGCCATTGCCGGACAGGCCATGTCGGAGCTGGCGGCTACTTTGCCCAACACCGGCGGAGCCGTAGCCTTCTTCGCTGGCGACAACGACCTTGCCACCTTCGGCGAGCAGCTGGTGTCCTTCGGGGCGTCCATCAAAAGCTATGCCCAGGAGGTGACGGGGCTGGATACCGACGCGGTCGCCAGCTCGACGGTCGCCGGACAGACCCTGGTGGAGCTGGCAAACACCTTGCCCAACACCGGGGGCCTGGTGGCCTTCTTCACAGGCGACAACGACCTTGAGACCTTCGGGGAACAGCTGGTGCCCTTCGGGGAGGCGATGAAGGCCTACTCCGACAGCGTGACCGGCATGGACAGCGCAGCCGTAACCGCCTCCGCCACTGCGGCGAAGGCCCTTGCGGAGCTGCAAGCCTCGCTGCCCAATATTGGCGGCGTGGTGGATTTCTTTACCGGCGGCAACGACCTGGAGACCTTCGCAAACGGCCTTCTCCCCTTTGGAGAGGGCATGAAGGCCTATGCCGACGCGGTGAGCGGAATGGACGCGGGGGGCGGTTTCCGCCTCTATTATCGCCGCCCAGGCCCTGGCAGAGCTCCAGGCATCTCTTCCCCATGTGGGAGGGGTGATGAGCTTCTTTACCGGGGGCAACGATCTTGGCCTGTTCGCAGAGGGGATTCTCTCCTTCGGCGAGGCCATGAATTCCTACGGAAACGCCGTATCCGGCATCGATGCCGGGGCGGTATCCGCCTCCGCTACTGCGGCTCAGGCGCTGTCCCGGCTCCAGGCGTCCCTCCCCAATGTAGGCGGCATCATGGAATTCTTCACCGGCGGGAATGACCTTGGGAAATTTTCCGAGGGCATCATCCCCTTCGGCGAGGCGATGAAAGCCTACGGCGAGTCGGTGGCCGGCATCGACTCCAGCGCGGTAGAGGCCTCTGCCACTGCCGCTCAATCCCTGGCACAGCTCCAGGCGGCCCTTCCCCAGGTGGGCGGGCTTATGGAGTTCTTTACCGGCGGCAATGACCTTGGGGTATTCTCGGAGGGCATCGTGCCCTTTGGGGCCGCTATGAAGTCCTATGCCGAAGCGGTTTCCGGCATCAACGCCGACGCGGTCACGGCCTCCGCTGTGGCGGCCCAGGCGCTGGCACAGCTGCAAACCGACCTGCCCAATGTGGGCGGGGTCATGGCATTCTTCAACGGAGGCAACGACCTTGGAACCTTTGCCGCCGGCATCGTACCCTTCGGCGCGGCCATGAAGTCCTATGGGGACGCCGTGGCCGACATCAACACCGGAGCCATCACCGCCTCGGCCACTGCCGCCCAGTCTCTGGCGCGGCTGCAAGAGGCCCTTCCCCTGGTAGGCGGTGTGATGGAATTCTTCAACGGAAGCCAGGACCTGGCCGCTTTTGCGGCGGGCATCATCCCCTTCGGCGCGGCCATGAAATCCTACGGCGACGCTGTGGCGGATATTCGGCCGGAAGCGGTGGAAAGCTCCGCCTCCGCCGGAATGGCCCTGGTGGAGCTGGCAAAGGCCCTTCCCAACACGGGCGGCCTGCTGTCCTTCTTTACCGGAGGGACCGACCTGGCCTCCTTTGGCGATGACCTGACGCTGTTTGGCGCGGACCTTTCCGCCTATGCGGAGGCCATCAGCAATGTGAAGGCGGACGTGGTGACGGCCTCGGCCAACGCGGCGGAGGCCCTCTCCAACCTCGCCTCCGGCCTGCCGGACAGCAGTCTGTTTGACAAGTGGTTCGGCGGAGACCAGACGCTGGCCTCCTTTGGCGGGGATATTTCCAAGTTCGGCGCGGCCATGAAGGACTATTACGGCCAAATCTCCGGCATCGACACCGGGCGGATGGCCGACGTGGTCGCACAGGTATGGAGCCTGCTGGAGCTGGCTGAGGGGGCCGCAGGGGTCAACACCAGCGGTCTGACCGGCTTTGCCGACAGCATGAGGAAGATGGGAGACGCCGGCATCTCCGGCTTTACCAGTGCTTTCTACAACTGCGGCGACACGGTCAACAAAGCCGTGTCCAGTATGCTGTCCACCGTCAGCGGCGCCGTCCTCTCCAACCTCCCCGTGACAAACGGGGCCATGGAGACGGTGGTCCAGTCGCTGGCGAACATTGTGGACGGGAAGGTCCCGGCCATCCGGACATCGACATCGGATATGATGCGGACCATGGAAGCATCCATCACGGCCCACTCCAGAACGGTGGGGGACGCGATGAGGACGGTGCTCTCCACCGCCGTATCCAACATCAACCGCATGAAGCCGGAGTTCGAGACCGCCGGAAAGAACGCCGGGCAGGGCTTTATCAACGGCATCAACTCCAAGCTGGGCGGCGCAAGGTCCGCCGGCCGAAGCCTGGGCCTGGCCGCTCTGGAAGCGGCAAAGAAGGCGCTGGACAGCCACTCCCCCTCCCGGGAATTCATCCATCTGGGCGAAAACGTGGGCGAGGGTCTGGCCATCGGCGTCAACAACAGCATCGTCCCTGCCGCACAGGCCGCCTCCGGCATGATCGACGAGGTGATCGCCGTCAGCGAGAAGGGCGTCGATGCCTTTGAGGATTGGATCAACGAGAAGCAGTATTACGGCGAGCTGAGCCTGATGGACGAGCTGGCCGGATGGGAAAACCTCCAAAAGAAGTACAGGGCCGGCAGTGAGGAGCGGATGAAGATCGACCGGGAGGTCTATCGGGTTCAAAATGAACTGGTTTCCGCCACCTACCAGGCCTCCCTGGACTGGATCGAGGAGGAGAAGTATTACAAGCGCCTGAGCACCGAGGAGGAGCTGGCCGCCTATGAGCGGATGCAGGCCCGGTATCTGGAGGGCAGCAAGGAACGGATGGAGTTGGACCGGAAGGTCTTCACCCTCCGCAACCAGCTTGTGGACGAGTCCTATCAGAACTCCATGGACTGGATCGAGGAGGAAAAGTATTACAACCGTCTGAGCCTGGCCGACGAGCTGGCCGCCTACAAGCGGGTCCAGAGCCGGTACGCCAAGGGCACCGAGGAGCGGAAGAAGCTGGACCGGGAGGTCTACCGGCTGGAGCAGGAAATTTACGAGGCCCAGCAGCAGTACATCGCCGACGTGCAGAGCGTTCAGGAATCCGCCAACCAGCGGCGCATCCAGCTGGAGGAGGCCTATGCCAACAAGGTCAAGTCCATCAACGAGCAGCTGGAACGGGACATCGAATCCCTGAACCAGCAGTATCAGGACGCGGTGGAGTCCCGGACCAAGAGCCTGTACCAGTCCTACGGCCTCTTTGACGAGGTCGCGAAGAAGGAAGCGGTCAGCAGTGAAACGCTGATGCAGAATCTGGAGGGTCAGGTCCAGGAGTTTGGCGAGTGGCAGGATATTCTGGGTCAGCTCTCCGCCAGGGGCGTTGACTCGGACCTGATCGCGGAGCTTCAGGAGATGGGGCCCTCTGCCATCGAAGAGATCCGGGCGCTGAACTCCATGAGCGACGACGAGCTGGAGAAGTACGTCTCCCTCTGGTCCATCAAGCACGCCCAGGCCCGTGACCAGGCGACCTCGGAACTGGAGGGGCTTCGGGTGGAGACCCAGGAGCAGATCGCGCAGCTCCGGGCGGACGCGGCGGTGGAGCTGGAGGAGTACCGGCTGACCTGGCAGAGCGAAATGGCCCAGCTGGAGGAGGATACCAGCCATCAGCTGGCCTCCCTCCGGCAGGAATTCTCGGAAAATGTGGGCCTGATCAAGCGGGACACGGAAGCCAAGATGGCGGAAATGACCGAGGCGGCCCGGAAAATCCTGTCGGAAGCCGGGTGGACAGAGACGGGACAGCAAATTCCCGCCGGCCTCGCCCAGGGCGTGGCCCAGTCCAAATCCACCTTTATCGACGAGCTGACCAGTATGGCGCTGGCGGGCGTGGAGGCGGTGAAGAACACGCTGGAGATCAACTCTCCCTCCCGGGTCTTCCGGGAGCTGGGGTCCTTCACCGGCCTTGGCTTTGTCAGCGGACTGGCCGGCTATGCCGAAAGGTCCTTTGCCGCCGGCGCAGACATGGCGGACTCCGCCGTGGACGGCCTTTCCGGCGCCATTGCCGGACTCCCCGACCTGCTGAGCGGCGAGGCGGAGATGCGGCCCACCATACGCCCGGTGCTGGACCTGTCTGACCTCACCGGGGCCTCGACCCAGATCGACAGCCTGTTCTACCCCCTGCGGTCCATCCGCCTGGCGGGACAGGCCAGCCTGGCGTTCCAAAACGCCTCCGGGGAGAACCGGATGACGGTCAAGGTAGACAACGACGACATCATTGAGGAGCTTCGCACCCTGCGCAGTGAAATGGCAGAGATGACGGAGCGCATGGAGCGGATGCGGGTCGTGCTGGACACCGGCACTCTGGTCGGTGAGATGGCGGGACCCATGGACAACGCCCTTGGACAGAGGGCGACACGGAGAGGAAGGGGGAACTGAGCCGTGTATCATTCCATCACCATTGGCGGGAAAAACACCTGGGATGATTGGCGGCTGGTCCCCGCCTCCCGGCCCGTGTTCAATCCGCCGGCCCAGAAGGTGAAGACGCTGGAAATCCCCGGCGGGGATGGGGTCATCGACTTGTCCCAATCCCTGACCGGGTATCCGGTGTACCAAAACCGGACGGGCTCTATCGAGTTTATCGTGATGAACGACTTCAAGCCCTGGCACATGGCCTATTCCGACATCATGGACTATCTGCACGGGCAGAAGCTGCGGGCAGTGCTGGAGGATGACCCGGAGTATTTTTACGAGGGGCGGTTCACCGTCAACGTCTGGAAGTCGGAGAAGGACTGGTCGCGCATCATCATCGACTATGACGTGGGGCCCTACAAGTGGTCAGTCCTGTCCTCCACGGACGACTGGCTGTGGGACCCCTTCAACTTTCAAAATGGCGTCATCCGCCCCGCCGTGTTCAAGGACATCGCGGTGACGACGGAGGTCCGGGCGGTGAAGCTGGCGGCGCTGCTGTTCGGGCGGGCCCCGGTGTGCCCCGTGTTCCGGGTGAGCAGCTCGGATAAGCGGGGAGTACACATCCGCTTTATCAACCCCACGCTGGGACTGGACGAGACCAAGCTCCTCCCCGACGGGGTCATCCAGTTCCCGGAGTTTGTGTTCTTCGGCGACCTGGGCGCCACGCTGGAGCTGTGGTGCGACACGGGAACGGGGTCCGTCTCCGTGGACTTCAGACAGGGGAGGTTGTGACCCATGTATAGCATTTATGCAGACGGCGTGTGCATTTACAACGACGTCTTTTCCCTGGACAACATGAAGGTGGTCAACCCCAAGCTGACTCTGGAGGACAGCGCCGCCGGGTCTCTGGAGATGACCCTTCCGCCCACCAACGCGGCCTACGACACCATCGTCCGCATGGTCACAGATATTTCCGTGAAGAAGAACGGGGAAGAAATCTGGGCGGGACGGGCCCTGTCGGAGAGCCGGGACTTCTGGAACAACCGGGTGCTCTACTGCGAGGGGGAGCTGGCCTTCTTCAACGACTCGGTCCAGCCGCCGGCGGAGTATGCCGGGAAATCGGTCCGGGAGTACCTCGACCAGCTCATCGCCGTCCACAACGGGCAGGTGGGTGAGAACCGCCGGTTCGCCATCGGGGCGGTGACGGTGGTGGACGAGGCCTTCCCCACCTATTACACCAACTATGGCAAGACCCTGGAGTCTCTTAACGCCCTGGTGGAAGCCTATGGCGGCCATCTCCGGGTGCGCAAGGCGGACGGGGTGCGGTATCTGGACTATCTGAAGGACTACCCGGACACATGCAGCCAGGTGATCCAGTTCGGGTCCAACCTGCTGGACTTTGTCCGGAACTGGGACTCCGCCGAGTACGCCACGGCCATCGTCCCTCTGGGAAACCGGCTGGACGACAGTCCCATCGAGGCGCTGGACGCCTATCTGACGGTGGAGAGCGTGAACGGCGGAAGCCTGTACGTCCAATCAGACGAGGCAGTGACGAGCCATGGCTGGATCGCGAAGACGGTGAACTGGGACGATGTGAGCGACCCCCAGGTGCTGCTGGAGAAGGCCAGGGAGTATCTGGCGGACCTTCAGTTTGACAACCTGGAGCTGGAGCTTTCCGCCCTGGACCTGCACTATCTGGACGTGGAGACTGAGGCGGTGAAGCTGCTGGACGAGATCCGGGTCATCTCCCGTCCCCACGCTGGACCGGCTCTTCCCGGTGACCAGGCTGGAGATCCCGCTGGACGCCCCGGAGAACACCCAGTTCAAAATGGGGGGATTCGGTACAGGTGAGCCTTACCAGCGTGAGCAACCAGACCAACGCCGCCGTGCTGGACAAGATCGAAAACCTCCCCAAGGCCCACAACATCCTCAAGGAGGCCCAGGAGAACGCCACCCACATCATGAACATGGCCACCACGGGCTACATCACCATCACGAGGGACGAGCACGGCTCGGACACCCTCTATATTTCCAACGTCCGAGACTACACCAAGGCTGACAAGCTCTGGAAGTGGAACATGAACGGCCTGGGCTACTCCAACGACGGTGGGAAGACCTTCGGGCTGGCCATCACCATGGACGGGGCCATCGTGGCCGACTACATCACAGCGGGGGTGCTGAATGGCAACGTGCTCCGGGTGGGCGTCATCCGGGACTACAACTCCAACGTGATCCTGGACCTGGACAAGGGCACCCTGACCATGAAGAAGGGCTCCATCAACATCGGAAACGGAAACTTCACCGTGGACGAGCAGGGTAACCTCTACGCCAGGCGGGGTACCTTCGCGGGGACGCTGGCAGGAGCCAAGGGGTACCTTCGGCGGCACAGTGCAGGCGGAGGACTTTTTGGACAAGTACGGCAACAGCATGATGGACCTGGCCAAAGAGAAGTTTACCGCCGGATATCTGGACCTGTACGGCCTGACCGTCACCAACAAGAACACCGGGGCGGTCACCTTCGCCGTGGGGCCGACGGGCCTTATCACCATCAACGGCCAGGTGACCATGGGGGCGGGGAGCACCATCAACTGGGCCCAGGTGAATAATCAGAACATTCAATCCAACCCGGCGTACAGCCTGGCGAACAACGCCTATAATCTGGCGGACGACGCCTACTATGAGGCGGAGCTGGCCTACGACCGGGCGAACCGGGCTTACAAGCTGGCCGACTCCATCGAGATGCCGGGGTACATCAAGAGCACCTACATCGACCAGACCACGATCCGTTCCCCGGTCATCGAGGGCGGAGAGTTTTATGGCGAGGAATTCAACGTCATCGCCGGGGGCGATTTCGGAAGCTTCAACCTCTACGGTCCTTTCGGGAGCAGCCGTTACCACATGCTGGCCATCGAATATTTCGAGGGCGACGCCCCTCTCATTAACATTTACAGCCCCTGCGGCGGATACATCACCATCGGCCAGAGCCGCAACGGGATCGTCTACTTCGAGGGAATCGTGGATTTCAGCGCCGCAGACGTCCAAGGTCTGGATTTAGGAACAGGAGCATGACACAGCCATGAAGAAAATGTTAAAAAATTCCGAAGTGTTTGAGCGGCTCCACTCGCTCAAGCCACTGCTGTCCCGGCGGGATCGGATCGGTTACATCGCCGCCCGGAACTACCGCTTTCTCTCCAACTCCCTGGTGGAATATGAGACCATCCGCCTCAGCCTGATCGAAAAGTACGGAGAGGAAGGGAAGGATGAACGGGGGCAGCCCACCTTTGTCCTCAAAATGGAGTCCCCCAATTTCAAGACGTTCTGTGACGAGCTGGCTCCCTTCAACGAGATGACCCATGAGGTGGAGCTGATGACCGCCAAGTACAGCGAAGCGGAGGGGAACCTGACGGGGGGAGGAAATTTTGGCCATCGACTGGATGCTGGAAGATTAGGAGGTGGTCCGATTTGGCCGACATCAGCAGTTTTTTGAAGAAGATTCTGGAGGCGATCTACGGTGAGGAGGTGCGGGGTTCCATCCACGACGCCCTTGCCGCCATGAATAAGGAGTCCTCCAGCGCCATGGAGTTTGCCGCCACGGCCAAGGACTCCGCCAAGGCCTCCGCGGAAAAAGCCAAGAACGAGGCGGACACCGCCGGGCAGAAGGCGGCCGAAGCCCTGGACTCCGCCGGGAAAGCCGCCCAGTCTGAAACCAACGCCAAAGCCTCGGAGACTGCGGCGGAGGGGTACGCGGACCTCGCCGTTGACGCAGCGGAACGGGCCGGAACCTCGGAGGAGAACGCCAAGGCCTCGGAGCAGACGGCTCTGCAACAGGCCAGAGAGGCGGAGGAGTCCAAGAACGCCGCTGCTCTCAGCGAGGCCGAAGCCAAGGCGGCAGAAGAGCGGGCTAAGGAGGTCCGCAATCAGGTGGAGACCCTGGGTGCCCAAGCCACGGCAGACGCCGCAGCGGCTCAGGAAGCCAGGACCGCCACGGAGGCGGCGCGGGACGCGGCCAAGGTTAGTGAAACCAACGCAAAGGCCTCGGAGACCAAGGCGGAAGACGCCAAAGCGGGCGCGGAAGCGGCGAAGGAAGCCGCCCTGTCCGCCCAAGAGAGCGCCGAGGAGGACGCCCTGACCGCCGCCCAGTCCAAGGAGGACGCAGAAGCGGCCAGGACAGCCGCAGAACAGGCCAAGGCCGACGCCCTTGACAGCGCCGCAGAGGCCGCCGGAAGCGCAGCCAAAGCGGAGCAGTACAGCGGCAAGCCGCCCAAGCCTCAAAATGGAACCTGGTGGATCTGGGACGCGGAGACAGGGGCCTATTACGACAGCCACATCAGCTGTGAGCTGCAAGGCCCCATCGGCGTGGGCATCCAGGACATCCGGCTGACCAAGGGTGACCACTCGCCGGGCACCACGGATATTTACACGGTGCATATGACAGACGGGTCTACCTACACCATTTCGGTCTACAACGGCCTGAACGGTACGGGCGCCGGCGACGTATTGGGTATCTCCTTCGACCTGGTCATCCCCGCCGAGGGGTGGTCGGAGGGGAGCGTCACCATTGCGGACGAGCGGCTTTTGGCCCTGGGCACCCACAAGTATTTCCTCAGCGCGGACGAAGCCTGTAAGGAGGAGTTCCTCGACTGCAATGTGCAGCCCAAGAACATCACCACCTCGGGCTTTCTCACCCTGACCTGCGACACAGAGCCGGCGGCGGACCTGACGGTCAACCTGATCCGGCTGGAGCTGTCGGGGAACGGGGCCATTCAGTAAGCAAGGAGGCGAAGCCCATGGAGATCGCAGTGAAAGCAACCTATGCCCATCTGGTCAAGGATGAGAGTCTGGTACAGAACTCCGACAAGCTCTATATTGTGGAGTTCCGCTTTGATCAGAGCTGGGATGGTTATGCCAAATCGGCTGTCTTTGAAGCCGGCGGTGTACAGCAGCCGCCTGTGGCGTTGACGGATGACCGATGCATTATTCCGGCCGAGTGTTTGAAGCGGGCCGGAATCAATCTAAAAATCGGAGTTTCCGGCATTAAGGATGGGGTTCAGAAAGACACGGTATGGTGTCTGGCCAGCAAGATCATGTACGCGCTTGACCCCACACAACTGATGCCGCCCACCCACATCGATGGAGACGTGAAGGCCCAGATCCTTGAGGTCATCCGGGAAAATACTGCTACAGATGCAGAGGTTCAGGAAGTCCTCGACAATGCATTCCAGTCCTCCTGGATACCTCCCGAAAATCCTGAGGCTCCGGACAATACCGCCACTAACGAAGAGGTGGAGGACATTCTCGATGATGTTTTCGGCGAAGAGCCGTAAACAAATATTTTTAAGGAGGACATATTTATGTCTAAACACACTACTCTCGAACAGATGAAGCTTCTGGCTCAGCGCACCAAGGGTGAGATCAGCAAGGTCGAATCCAAGTCCCTGGTAGGCGTTAAGGTCAACGGCGTTGCCCTGGCCATCGCCGACAAGATGGTGGACATTCTGATTGCTTCTGGTGCTACCAACGGCACTCTGTCTGTTGCCGGCAAGGATGTTGCGGTGACGGGTCTGGCGGCCCTGGCCTACAAGGCTCAGATCTCTGAGGCCGATCTGGATACCGCTCTGAAGGCTGTGCTGGACGGCAAGGCTTCCGGCGCCGATCTGGCCACTCTGATCGGTACGGATGCTGGTAAGAGCGCCCGCACCATCGCCAACGAGGAGCTGGCCGCTCAGCTGATCCCCGAGGGCGCCCAGGAGGCCCTGGATACTCTGACTGAGATTGCTCAGTGGATTCAGGATCACCCCAATGACGCTTCCGCGATGAACGCCGCCATCACCAAGCTGAACGGTATCGTTGCCGGTATTGGCGGCGACGAGGACGAGTACGCCACCGTAATGGCCGCCATTGAAGGCAAGATCACCGCCGCGCTGAAGGACATTGCCTCCGGCGCGACCAAGGTGGAGAAGTCCGAGGTCAACGGCAACATCAAGATCAATGGCCAGGAGACCGTGGTCTACACTCACCCTGCCGCTGAGGCGGTCGAAGCCGGCTTCAAGAAGGTCGGTAAGGACAATCAGGGTCATGCGGTCATCGGCGACGATGTGACCAAGGAGGATATCGTTGCTCTCGGTATCCCCGCACAGGACACCACCTATCAGCCTGCTACCAGCCAGGCAAATGGTCTGATGTCCAAGGAGGACAAGATCAAGCTGGACAGCATTGAGGTTGCGACTGATGAGGAAGTCAATCAGATGCTGGATGAGGTCTTTGGCGCCGCTGTTGGCGTCTGATAACCGCGGAGGGGGATGGGGTATTCCTGTCCCCCTCTTATTTTTTCGGAAAGGAGCTCTAACATGGCAGAGAACAAAGCCACAACCTTAGAGCAGTTGCGGGCTCTGGCAGAAAGGGGAAAACTCGATACCCTGAACCGCGTCGACCAGCTTTTAGAGTCGATCATTCCTCTGCTGGAGGGTGCACAGCATAGCGGTACTACCGTTACTCTGCCGGCCGAGAACTGGAGCGGCAGAGCTCAGACTGTAAAGGACAACATCCTTTTGGCTGACGAAAAATACTGGTATATTGTGTGCGCTGACGCGGATTGCTTTATGGCAGTCAGCGAGACTGGCGTGAAAGCTGACAATATCACCGTTAACGGTCAGGTCACCTTTCACTGCGAGGTAACTCCAACGGAAAATCTGACCATTTATATTTTGCGACTGGAGGTCGAGCAGAATAATGAGTAATGCAAACGTCGGCAAGGTCTTTAACATGACCGGCGGCAACGGCGGAGGCGGTACTCTGAGGCTGGAGACCCTGACGATTACCAAGCCGCCCCAAAAGACCACCTACAAGTCCGGAGAGTCCTTTGACCCCACGGGCATGGTCGTTACTGCGGGCTATGGGTATGGTCTCACTTCGGACGTGACCGGATATTCCGTGTCTCCCCAAGTCCTTACGGATGGGGTGACGGAGGTGGTTATCACCTATACCGAAGGCCGCATCACCAAGACGGCAAGTGTGCCGGTTACTGTGCAGAAGGTGCTGGTATCCATTGCCGTTACCAACAACCCCTCCAAGATGGTCTATCACTATCTGGAGGAATTTGCCCCTGCGGGAATGGTGGTTACTGCCAAATTCTCGGATGACTCTGCGGAGGAGGTTTCGGGATACACCTATCCCAAGACCGCTTTCTCTACTTTGGGGAGCCGTCCGGTGGAGATCGGTTATACCTATGAGGGTGTGACCAAGACCGCCAGCTTGAATGTTACAGTCAACCCCATTGAGGTGGCTGTCCCTGTTCAAAATGGAGTCCTTACCTATGACGGGACTGGAAAAACTCCGTCCTGGACTGGGTATGATCCGTCGAAGATGACCATTTCCGGCACGACCAACGGCGTGAACGCTGGGTCCTATTCCGCACGGTTTAATCTGTCGTATGGATATCAGTTCCCCGGCGGCTTGGACGAGGTCACGGTTGAGTGGATCATTGACCGGGCGGTCATCGCTTCTCTTCCGGCGCAGAACAATGTACTGGCGGCCAACGGCAAACCGCAGGCTCCCACCTGGGCCAACTACGACATCGGTCAGTTGACCATTGGCGGAGACCGATCTGGAACTGACGCAGGCGATTACAAAGCCACATTTACTCCTACCGCCAACTACAAGTGGTGGGACGGTTCCATTGAGGCCAAGGAGGTCAAGTGGACCATCACCAGCGTTATTGTACCCATTCCTACGCAGAAGGGCTCGCCGACCTATACGGGAGCGCCCCAGACACCGGAATGGGATAACTTTGACCAGGTGAATTCCAAAGTGCAGGTGACCGCACAGACCAATGCCGGCACCCACTCTGCCACATTTATTCTTCTGAATGGCATGTGGTCGGACGGTTCTACGACCAATAAAACCGTTCAGTGGAGCATCGGCCGAGCTTCCATCGCCAAGGTTCCCGCCCAGAGCGGAGCTTTGAAGTATGATGGGGACCCCAAAACTCCGGTGTGGGACGCCAATTATGATCCAAACAAAATGACGGTATCTGTAGAGGCGAAGGTCAACGCCGGCACAGGGTACACTGCCGCCTTTACACCGGATTCCAACCATCAGTGGTGGGATGGCACGGTGGACGCCAAGACAGCTACCTGGGCTATCGGCAAGGGCGATCAGGTCGTATCTGTAAGTCCGACAAGTGTGACGCTGAATACCGGCGCCCGAAGCGCCAAGTTTACCGTGACCCGAAAGGGCGACGGCGTGATCTCTGCCGTTTCCAATAATGTTGGTGTGGCTACGATCGGTAACATCAATCAGCAGACCGGCGAGGTTACGGTGAACAGTGTAAATAACATCACCGGCACGACTACAATTATTGTTAAAGTAGCTGCGGGAGCCAACTATCTGGCTGGGGCCGATAAGCAGGTAGCAGTCAATGCCCAGTTCGTCACCATCTACGGCGTGGAATGGGACTGGACCAGCAGCGGCCCCACCAAGGGTAAGCGCACCGACGGAGCGGCGGGCTTTGGGGACCCCAACCCGGCGGTGAACAACGGCTCCGGCTCCTCGCCCTTTGACGACTTGTACCCGTGGAAGGACATGACCAAGGTCACCCGGACGGGCGGCGTGATGGTGAAGGAACCCAAGTATTGGTTCAAGTGGACCAAGACGGGGAAGAAGCTGAAGCTCCAGATCGCGGACGGCCCTGTGGAGGGGTTCCATGTGGACCCGGTAAATATGGATCGAGGCGATGGTCTGGGCGAACTAGACCTCTCCTACATCGCCCGGTATCACTGCGCCAGCGGCACCTACAAGTCGGAGACCAACAAGGCCCAGCAGGTGAGCATCACCCGGAGCACGGCGCGGACCCAGATCCACAACCTGGGAGCCAACATCTGGCAGTTCGACTTTGCCCAGATGTGGTATGTGAACATGCTGTTCCTGGTGGAGTTTGCGGACTGGAACGGCGAGCGGATCGGCCGGGGCTGCTCGGCCAACAACTCCAAGGAGAACAACGGGCGTACGGACGCCATGCAGTACCACACCGGTACTACGGCGGCCAATCGGGATACTTACGGTTTCACACAGTACCGGAACATCGAGGGCTGGTGGGACAATGTGTACGACTGGATGGACGGCTGCTATTACAATGGCAACGGCCTGAACGTCATCAAGAATCCCAATCAGTTCAGCGACAGTGCCAACGGCGTGCTTGTCGGTAAGCCGGTTGCTGGTTACCCGAAGGACTTCGCCATCCCGACCCAAAGCGGGCTGGAGTGGGCGCTGTATCCCTCTGAGGCTGGCGGCAGTACCACCACATATGTCCCGGATAGCTGGGGTTTCAGCGGTAGTGGCCCGTGCCTGCGCCGCGGCGGTGACTATAGCCAGAGCCAGGATCGCGGGCCGTTCTACGTGAACTACGGCAGTGCGTCGAACACGTACTCCGGCATCGGCTGTCGCCTCCAGGAACGCCCGCCGAAGGCGGCGTGACCATTCCCCTGGGGAGGAGGGGGTTTGGGGTGAGGGGACCGCAGTCCCTTCCCCCAAGCTCCGGCCTTCCACGCATTTCAAAATGGAGCGGAAGGGCTCCTTTTCACCTTAATAAGAACAACATTTGAAACCGCTCTTCTTTGGTAAGAGGAGAGCGCGGGGTCGACTTTGCAGCAGACGATGTCCCGGATAACTGGAATTTCAACGGTAGTAACCCGTGCCTGCACCACGGCGGTAACTATAACCAGAACCAGAATCACGGGCCGTTCTACGTGAACTACAACAGTGCGTCGAACACGAACTCCAACATCGGCTGTCGCCTTCTTGAAGCAGACGCAGGCCATTGGGCCTGTCGGGTATGGCTGAACCTCCTATCGGTAGTCAGGGTTCCTCACCCTTTCTATTACGCAGAGTTGACCGCGCAGCACTTGCTGACGATGAGCCGTCAGGACACAGCCTGGTACACTTCGGGCCGGGTTTCGCCCCGGAACCACCCGCGGCGATGGAACGGCTGTGAGGCTACAAGGAGGATATTATCCCTGATGAAACGAGTGAGAGTTTACCAACAAATCCTTTCGGAAGATAATCTGCGCCTGGCCATCCGGGAAGTCAACCGGGGGCACCGGCGCAACGGCGACCACAGCCTGAACAAGAAGGTCCTGGAGATCGAGGCGAATATGGATCAGCATGTGGCGGAGCTGCGCAGGTTCATCGAGGACCTGGTGAGCGGGGACGCGCACATGCACCCGCCGCTGAAACGGCGGCGCTGGGACCGGAACGCGGACAGCGGGAAGGGCAAATGGCGGGACATCAATGAGCCGCTCTTGTGGCCGGACCAGTATGTTCACCATGCGGTGTTACAGCCCATGATCCCGCATATCATGCGGAGCATGGACAAATACTGCATCGCAAGCGTGCCGGGACGGGGAAATTCCTACGGGGTCAAAGCCATCAAGAAGTGGATGAAGGGCGACGCCGCCGGCACACGGTACGGCGCGGAATGCGACATCTACCACTGCTTTGAGGAGCTGGACCCGCCGTATGTCATCCAGGCGCTGAAACGGCTGTTCAAGGACCGGGAGACCCTCTGGCTGTGCGACGCCCTGATGGAATACGGCGTGCTGATCGGTGCGTTCTTCTCCGCCTGGTTCCTGCACCTGGTACTCCAGCCCCTGGACCTGATGATCCACCAAAGGGAGTACGGCGTCAGCCACTACCTGCGGCAGATGGACAACTTCACCATCTTCGCCTCCAGCAAGCGGAAATTGCGGAAGCTGATCCGGGATATTCAGGCGTGGCTGGCCGACGTGGGGCTAAAGCTGAAAGACAACTGGCAGGTCTTTCGGATCGGCTTTACCCCAAGGGTAGAGAAGGCCAGAGAGCATCTGCCCGAGGTCAAACGACGCCGGAGACGGCCGAGGATTCTGTCGGCGCTGGGCTACCGGTTCGGGCACGGTTACACCATCCTCCGAAAGCACAACCTGTTTCGGCTCAAGCAGTCGCTGCATTTATATTACTACCGAAGGGATCGAAACCGGGTCATCTCGTTTAAGCGGGCCTCCGGCCTAATCTCACGGCTTGGGCAGCTCCGAAAGTGCGATTGTCAACGGATTTTGGAGCGGTATTACCAGCCGAAGACCATGTTCGATCTTAAGAAAGTCGTCCGAAAAGAGTGCAGACGGCTTTGGAAATTATATCCGCCATACCAGGCGGCGTGAAAGGAGCGGCACCATGAAAGTACAAGGGATGGTTGACCCCGGCAGTTTTACCGTGGAGCGCATTCCCGGAAGCGGAAGAAGCCTTGTGCGGCTTTTTCAGAACGTGACGCCTGTCCAGACCGAGGACTTCACCGGATATGAGTACGACGAGTACCATGTGGAGGTGGAGACCTGGGACGGCATTGCAGCAAATGTGCGGGAGAACTACGACATTTTCCTGAGAAAGGGAATGGACAATGAGATCGACCGCAGCAATCCGGCACTGTATTCCGCACAAGTGGATACGGATGCCATGAACGTGGACCAGGAATTCCGTCTGACTCTGCTGGAGCTGGGTCTGACGGAGCTGGATATTTAAGAAAGGGGAAAACTGCTATGTTGTACCGAACTTTGAAGCGCATGATCGAGAGAGGCCAGACGGAGGGTATCGAGACGAAGCTCGATATTTTCTATGCCGCCGACAAAATCAGCGAGAGCGAGTATCAGGAACTGCTCGGGATGCTGAGCCCCAAAGCCTAAGCTTTCCAAATTTGCCTGCTTTGAAGGAGGTTGGATGATGGCGGAAGAAAAGAAACCCACCTCGACAAAGGTGGGTGATCGGTTAACATGATCAGCTATATCGAGTACCTGAACATACCTATCGCTTTAGGTCTGGCTATTATCGGCGTTTTTTTGATCATGCAGATCGTTGGCGAAATTTTGGAGTTTAAGGGGAAAGTCGTTCCCGAGTTCATTAAGATCAGGAAATATTTTGCTCGGAAGAAGCAGGAACGGCAGACCATGCGAGAAATGTCCGCGACGATTCACGATGTGAAGACCGTGTTGAACAGCGTGGAATCCCATTACAGCGAAGATAATATCGCCAAGCGTGACGCCTGGATGAAATGGGTAAATGATAGAGCAGTGGTGTATGATCAGTCCATTGAGGTTCTGAAAGAAGAAATGGATAAGAACACCGAAATCACCATGTCTCTCTACATTGAAAGCAAGCGCAGTTCGATCATAAGTTTTGCCTCGTACTGCGTTTGCCCCGATAATCCTGTGACCAGGGAGCAGTTTAAGCGAGTCTTTCGGATCTATGCGGAATATGAGGAGATCATCAAAGACAACGATCTTCAAAATGGAGAAGTAGACATCGCTATTCGCATCATTCGAGAAGCGTACGAAAACCACTTGAGAAACGGGTCATTTGTCGAGGATGTGCGTGGATACTGATGCGAGTAGATCTGACCTCTGCTCCTGTATCTAAAGCGGCAGAACGGTGTAAAAAGAGGTGTAGGAGAGTCGATTATTCCTCGATTACTCCTACACCTTGACCGTTTTTGCCCCGGAATTGCGGGATAATTGGTTTTTACCATATTTCTTCCTTACAGATTATGCGAAAACGTGTTATAAGAGCAATCAACACGGAATAAAGAATAGTTTCCGATTGAACTCTATCTCTGATATTCTAGTTCCTATTCCACCACTATATGAGCAAAGACGAATAGTCAATCAGATTGAGATAACAACACGAATGATAGTAAGTATGTAAATGAACGTGGCATACACGAAGTAAATCGTGTATGCCACGCCTTTACCAATCTATCACATGATCCACTATTTCTCTCTGCTCGGTCGAGGTTTTACGGAGATAAATGCGGGTGGTTTCGATACTTTCGTGTCCCATAAGGTCAGCGAGGAAAGCGATGTCGTTGCAGCGCTCCAAGAAGCTCTTTGCGAAGCGGTGACGGAAGGAATGTGGGTATACGACCACAGGGTCGATGCCATATCGGACTGCTAACTTTTTTAACTGCCCGGAGATGCCTCTAGTGGTGATTCGATCCCCGTATTTGTTCAAAAAAATGAAGCCGCTTTCTTGGTGCTTATCGTTCAGCCAAGAAAGGGCTTCATTTTGCAGAGCCTTGGGTATGTATATTCTTCGGAGTTTGCCACCCTTCGAATATAAGTCCAAATGCCCCAGCTTGATGTGTTCCACCTTGATCTGTACGAGCTCACTGACCCGTGCGCCGGTTGCGGCCAGAAAGCGTATTACAAAATACCAGAACAGCTCGTCATCCCGTTTGAGGCAGGCTTTGAAATACTCATAGTCGGCCTCGCTGATGACATTTTCCAGAAAGGCTTTCTGCTGCACTCGTACAAACGGCATTTTCCAGCTCTCTTTGCCGATGCTCTCCAAGTAGCAGTTGATTGCCCTCAGACGCAGATTGACGGTCTTAGGCTTGTAGTTCTCTATCAACCACACCTTATACGCCCGCAGGTTCTTTTTCGTGATACCGTCGTACTGCGAGCTGTATTGCCGAATGGCAAAAAGGTACGAGGATATCGTGTTTTCCGAGAGGTTTGTACCTCTCAAGTGTCTTTCGAATTCTTCTATCATAGTGAAAGACCTCCTTTCACTATGATATTATACCGTGTTCCTTTTACAGCCCTTTGACCAGCGGGAGCAATTCCTCAATTCGCTGAACGATGCGGCGCTGCTCAGCGAGGGGCGGCAAAGGAACAAGAATATTTGCCACCTCTTTAGCGGGTAGCTGTCTGACTGCAGTACCGGTGATTTTTGATTCAATCGCTCTGCAGTAATACTGGGAATTAATGACTGTGTATACGTATTTCTGAATGCTACTTTCAATGCAACGAATAATTAGCATTTGGGCGCAAATGAAACCGGTATGGTATTTTTCATTTTCCTTGTAAATGCGAGTTTTACCAACATTTCCGCGCAATAGGCATACAAAATCGCCGTCTTTTAGTTTTCCATTACCCAGTTCTTCGAATTTTTGTGGAGTTATAAATCTTACTGATGAATACTCCATATACTTTTCTCCCATGTCCTTGGCACCGAAGAAGGGTATACCGTCTGGTACATAATCTGATTCGACAGGATATCTACTACTTCTATCGCCGTTTTCAAAAACAGCTATATCAGAAAACCGTACCCAAGCCCAGGATTTCGGTATCTCAAAGGGCAGTTCATCGTCAATACAGCGCTCCACACCGTCCAACTTCTCATAATGAGAATAACGGGTTGCTGGACAAGGGAGTCAGTAGGTTCATCGCCGTTTTAATTGCATCTATAATTCGTCTCTGTTCGGACAGTGGCGGTACAGGAATGAGCATAGCCGCAAACTCATCAAATTTGAGGCTCTCTACCGTTGTGACTGATTTCACCAGCTCTTTGAGGATGAATGGCTCAAAGGCTTTAATCCCGTAGAACAACCATTCTGATAGCTTAATATCATATAGCGAGAAGGCTTTTTATATCCTGGTTTATGGTGCTGTCGATACCCAGCTTGCAGAGAGGTAGTAATCTTTTCAGAATGCCGCTTCGGGCAACCAGAAGGAGCGTACCGGCGGGATACAATTGCATAGTAGCTGCTGCCAACTCGGAAATATGCATCTCAGAGTCTGTAATCACTGGACGCTTCATGTCCTTTGAAGTAACCCACGGCACATTACCATTCCAGAACTGCGGGTTTGACATCGAGGGCGTTTTACCACTACTGAAAACGCCAAACGACGAAAGGCGTGCCCATGCCCAGCTCTCTGGTATCTCAAACGGGATCTCATCATCAATGCAGACCTCTTCGGAACCACGCTTTTCATAAGGAGAATTATCCCGCCTGAAAATGACGGATTCACGCTTGTCCTTCTTGACTTTTCCTTCCTTAATGAGCCGCTGTTTCTCTACCCGGATACGCTCCAGCAGGGCCTCAGCAGGCTCGTCAGACAGGTCTTGGGGTACCAGTTTACCTTGGACAGCCTCTTGGAGGATAGACTTCTTGAGATTTTCTGGAAAGCTGGTATTGAGAATACGCAGCGTTTCTTCTTTGCCCCCATATTCGCAGAGCGGCATATTTACGCTATCAATGGCTGAAACAATTCTGTGCTGCTCTGCCACCGGAGGAATTGGAATCAATGCTTTGTAGAGCCGATCATCGTTAATCGCCGGATAGGCTACACCTTTAGCATTATCAGTATTATTGGCATAAGCATCGAAATCCGGAGACATCAGGTAGTAGAATAAATACTTATTGAGCAGATTGGCATGGCAAGTTAAAACTGCAAACCCCGTGCTTGCTATTGGAATATGGGGAAATTCCTATCAATGATACACATATTGTGCAGATATGGGCGAACCGTTGAATAGAGAATATCCCCATGTCAACCAATTTTCTTGCCCGCGAAGGGGCCTTGTCTGGGGCAATAGTTGTATCTGTAGGATTTAGCTTTTTGATTTTTATTGTCAATCGATCCAATGTCAATGTAGCAAAATTCTGTGCTGGGTGATGTCTGACCTCTGTTATATACTACACTTCCCAGTCGCGCCCACTCCCATGAATCAGGAATCTCGAATGGCACTTCATCCGCAAGCGACCGTACTTCACCATCGATTTTCTCATAAGGAGTATTATAAGAAACTGGCCATTGCTTGAAGAAAAGCATATTATTTGATATTATAAAGAAAACAGGAGTCTTGTAATAGAAAGGAGCACAGCATGGCAAAGCAGGAACTCTCTCTGAAACAACAATACCAGCGGCTCACGCAGGCCAAGGCGCAGGCAACCCGGAATGGACAACCTACCCCTAAGCTCGATAAGAAAATTGAAAAGATGAAGGCAATGATGGGCAGCACCGTACAGAAAGTGCCGGCTGCAAAACCATCTGCCAACAAGTTCGTGGACTACAAGGGTGTCAACAAGCTGCCCATGCAGGGTGGTGCCTTCACTCCGAAATAAGATTTGCCATAAATTGTTCATCGCACGGAAAGAACAGGATAATCTTTACAAAAGTCGAGGACTAATGGTGAAGTGATGTTGCAATGCTGCAGCACGGCACAGAGCCGCACAGCTTGGGATTGCAGTTATCGATCTTTAGGAGCTGAAGAGTGGTCAGTTGGCGAACAGATTAAAGGTCATCATGATAGCGCAGTAGTAGACGGGTCTTATCCTCCTCGATGACCCAAAACATATCAAATAAAAAAATGACACGTCCCAAAAGTGAACGCCGATGTTTTGGCGCACTCTTGGGGCGTGTTTTTCATGTTCAGTTCAGTCCGTCAAAAGGTATGCCTTTTGGTGCATAGAGGGCCAGCTCTAATGGGGCTGGCCCTCTGTTGACTTACTGGAGTTACATCCAAATAAGGAAGAAGTAGAAATTGGCAGTAAAAAGTTGAGATTGCCATTTCATCCTGCGCTCGGTATAATAGTAATATGTCAGAGATATCCATGCATGAGAAGATGTTCGTTTATGGAGGAACGAGGAAATGGGAATGACTGTTATCTGTTTTCACAACAATAACGAAGAGAATGGATACCTTAGCAACTGGTATCCTTCCACATTTACGCACAATGGTATCACCTTTTCCTCAATGGAGCAGTATATGATGTACCGCAAGGCACTTTCCTTTGGCGATGAAAAGGTTGCCACACAGATTCTTGCTACGGATAATGCTGCCGAGATAAAGGCTCTTGGACGGCTTGTATCCGGCTATGATGAGAGCCTATGGAACGGTATTCGACAAATCGTCGTCTATGAGGGGCTTTTCGCAAAGTTTACGCAGAACCCTGATCTAAGGGAGAGACTGAAAGATACTGGAAATGCATTTCTTGCTGAGTGTGCTGTAAATGATCGGATTTGGGGCATTGGTTTATCCATGCGTGATCCAAGCAGACTTGACCGGGCAAAATGGCAAGGCCAAAATCTACTTGGTTATGCCCTTATGATGGTGCGTGAAAAACTCTAAGAGGGTCTTGTCATTTCATTCCATAGGCACCTAAACAATTATACAGAAAACAAAATAACATCAAGGAGAAAAACTATGAATAAAACCGAACTGATTGCCGCAATGGCTGAAGCGAGTGGCCTTTCCAAGAAGGATTGCGAGGCTGCTCTCGCTGCATTTATCACGACTACTGAGAGCGCTTTGAAGGCTGGCAACAAAGTGCAGCTGGTGGGCTTCGGCTCTTTCGAGGTCAAAGAACGTGCTGCCCGTACTGGCAAGAATCCTGCAACAGGTGAGCAGATTGATATCCCTGCATCTAAGGCACCTGCGTTCAAAGCAGGAAAGGCTTTCAAAGACGCCATCCAGTAATTTGAAAACCCATAGAGAGGCACTTACGGTATTGATCCGTAAGTGCTTCTTTTTTAGCTAATCTCATAACGCCCCAACGCAACTGTCGTTTAATTGCGGCAAATTCGCCACAAATAAAATGCAGTTTCTGCTTTCTATTGCTGATAATTTGTACGAATCTGTTGTTGATTACCAAACCTCCTCGTAAGTATTGATATAGATTACTTCACAGGAGGAATGCAAAATGAAAAGTTGCCAGTATAAGAGTTCCGATGAGCTACCCCTTATCCTCAATGTTCAAGAGGTGTCCAATTTCCTCGGCCTCGGGCTGTCTCAGGTCTATGAGCTTGTGAAGCGCATCGACTTTCCTGCCTTCAAAGTTGGAAGTCGTATCTTCGTGCCGAAAGATAAATTCCTTACCTGGCTAAATGTGCAAACAGAAGAGAAGGACTCTCTCTTCTATACGGAGTGACAAGGATGGACGATAGTAAGATGCCGCGAATCCGGCGCAAAGAAGATCTTCCGGATGTGATGACGATGCCGCTCGTTGCAAAGACCCTCGGATGCAGTCTTACGGTTGCATATAGACTTCTAAAGAGAGATGACTTTCCCCATACGGTAAGTGGTCAAAGGGTCTATATTGACAAAGGAAAATTTCTCTCGTGGCTTGATGCTCAGACGCAAATGGAAAAGAGAGATCATTATGGCTGGTAGGCAAAGAGCGAATGGCGAAGGCAGCATTCGAGAGAGATACCCCGGCTGTTGGGAAGGTCGATATACTGCCGGCTACGATATTCTAACGGGAAAGCGTATTCAAAAGGGCGTTTTTGCTAAGACACGAAAAGAATGCGCAGCGAAGCTGGCACGAGCCATCCAACAGGATACAGGGCCTTATTATCGCAAGGGCAAAGGATATGATTCACAGCCCCTTTCTACATGGATTCGGCTTTGGTTTGATTCCTACACAAAGCCAAATCTTCGCCCCAGCTCAGCAGATGGTTATAGGAGCATGATCGAGAACCACATCATCCCGGTTTTGGGCCATATCCAGCTTTCAAAGCTCAGCTCAATCCAGATTCAGCGCTTCTACAATGATCTGCACACACAGGGCCGCTTAGACAACCATGGAAATCGGAAATATGAGCCATTGTCTGCAAGCACCGTGAAGCACATTCATGCGGTATTGAGCGGCGCTCTGAAACAGGCAGTTAAGGAGCGGATTATTCCCTTCAACCCTTGCGATAACTGCAAAATCCCAAAGCGTGAAAAGAAAGAAATGCACGTCCTGCCGCAGGACAAGATAGGTGCATATCTGGATGAGGCAAAGCGACTTGGGGTCTATGCGCTTTTCTATTTGGAATTGACAAGTGGGCTTCGACGGGGAGAATTACTTGGCCTGGAGTGGGCCGACTTGAATCCGGAAACACGAATGCTGACGGTTAACAAGCAGCTCACTCGTTCTGGGGGAGAGTTGTGCATTTCTGTACCGAAGACTGAGAATTCGATTCGAACAATAGCTCTTCCGGAGAATACTGTTGCTTTGCTCATAGATGAGCACAACAAGCATCCGGATAGTCCCCTCATGTTTTGGTGTCCAAGAACTAATGGTTACTGGAGCCCGGACTCTCTTCGACATTTACACAAACAAATGCTCGCCGCTGCCGGAGTGGATGAAAGCGTTCGCTTTCATGATTTGAGACATACATTTTCGACCTTAGCAATTCAGAGCGGCGTAGATGCAAAAACGGTCGCTGGCATGCTCGGCCACTATAGTGCCGCATTCACGCTGGACACTTACACGCATGTGACAGAACAAATGAAGCGAGGCGCGGCTGAAAAGATCGGCGTTTTTATGAACGCAAGTGTCAATGTGCAGGTTAATGTCGTTCACTCACCGAGTGCGGTAGTGCGTGGTGATTATGAATCGGATCTGGCTAACTGCCTAAACCCGTCGAATTCGACGGATTTAGATCCAACATCACAGTAGACATTGAACAAGGAAAAGGGACTCTGAAATCAGCAATTTCAGAGTCCCTTTTTTCGTTGCCGTGTGTCGACAGAAAAGATACCACAGTCAAAGCCTTGCGCCGCAATGGTTTTGCGGTTTTGCAGTCTTATGCGCAAGAGAAATACCCACCGTTAAACCTCATCCTCTTTACGATCTCCAAGCCCATACTTTTTCATGAGTTCTACAGCAAGCCGCTCGCCTTCGGCTGTAAACACGATCGGTTTTTTCTGCCTTCACCGCAGATAAGCCCCTGTGCTTCCAACCTTTCCAGAACCGAAAAATCATATCCCTTCCAGCAGCGGCGCAGCAGCGTATCATCAGTCTTGTGCGGTTTTCTGCGAAGTCCTATTGTTCTGCGTTCCTGCCACGAAGTCAGGTACATCAGCAAAAGTGTCAGTTCCTGAATCTGCTCTGGCATATGTATAACATTCTTACACTTGGTTTTGAAACAGCAAAACGATGGAACTACATCGCAGAGAAACCTTGAAACCATTGGCTTAACAGTGATAAGAAAGTAATTTAAGCTTTTGACTGTTAGCTGACGGATTCAGGTGCTAAAAAGGACACCTATTCTTTTGAATAG
>VOFH01003535.1_pt1 | contig 92993 bp, 181 predicted proteins | sample 5384091 | NCBI WGS metagenome assembly VOFH01 (sample SAMN12384727, study PRJNA508395) | human gut metagenome | isolation source: healthy gut G | host: Homo sapiens
TAATGTCTTGTACGGTTGCTTCCATAACGGCAAAGACCGGCGTACTATTGGCCATACCATATGGCTCAAGCGCTGATACGCGGTCAATAATATCTACATCGATATCATCAACGGGTAGTTCCGCATCAATAGCAACAACAGGAATGTATTCCTCTGCTGTTACATGCGCCTTACAATACGCAGTCAAACGGTCTCGCAATTCATCTATACGATTTGCATCAATACTGAAGCCTGCTGCTGCAGCATGGCCACCGAATTGTAATAACACATCTTCGCAAGACTTCAGTGCATCGTAGATATTAAAACCATCGATACTACGACAGGAGCCTTTGCCAATGCCATCGTGGATACTAATAACCAGGGTCGGCTTATAAAACTCCTCAACCAAGCGAGAAGCCACAATACCGATAACACCAGGGTGCCAGTCTTCACCGGCTACAACGGTTACGTAGTCTGCTTTATGGCCTTGGTTAGCCACATCGATACGAGCCAAGTTCGTGAATATTTCGCTCCAGTTCTTGACGCTCACGATTTGTTTCATTTAATTCTTCAGCAATCGCTTCTAGCCATGTCAGCATTATCAGTAACAAGCAACTCAACAGCACGTGTTGCATGGGTTACGCGACCGCTGCATTGAGCCGTGGGGCTAAGGTGAAACCAATATGTCCAGATGTTATAGTTCGTTCATGAAGACCTGCTACATCGACTAGCTTTTTAATTCCTAGATTTGGATGACTATTCATCTTTTCAAGGCCTGCTTTTTACGATGATGCGGTTCTCACCAACTAACGGCACAACGTCCGCCACAGTGCCCAATGCAACGATATCTAAATCATCTAAATACCATTCACCAGTCTTTGTAAGCCACAATGCTTGGCATAATTTAAAAGCAACCCCAACACCGGATAAGTTCTTATCCTTGTAGTGACAGTCCTTTTGCTTGTGGTTAATAACAGCCTTTGCTCGTGGAATCATATCTGGTGCCGTATGATGATCCGTAATAATCATATCGATACGGTCACGTACAGCCTCAACAATATCGTAAGAGCTAATACCACAATCCACGGTAATTACTAAAGCTGTCCCCTGCTCTATAAGATGCTCTAAAGCCTCTAAATTGAGGCCATACCCTTCACTTTGACGCTCTGGTATGTAATAGGTAACATCAGCACCTAGTTTCTTTAAAAAGCGATATAGAACAGATGTGGCAGTAATGCCATCTACATCATAATCACCATAAATAACGATTGGTTTATGTTTTTCAATTGTCTCCTGAACTAGCGAAACAGCCACATCCATATCTTTTTAATGCGAATGGATCTAACAAATCAGACAAAGAGCCTTGTAAAAACCGACGCCCTTCATCAACATCTATGTGGCGATTAACCATTAATTTTGCCACAATAGGGTTCACACCAAGTTCACGGATTAAGATATTCTCTTGTTCTTTGTCGCTTGTGGAAATGCGCCAACGTTTTTTCTTAATCATCATATCCCTCAGTAGTTTATAATCAATATTAGTATAAAATTCAACGTATTATCATTATCATTTTTATTTATTATACATCAAAAAGCGAATAAAATAAACTATTTTATATATTTTATTCTCATTTAACTTTGACATTTTCTCAACAAAAAAGAACCTCCCATTATCAATAGGAGGTTCTCGATCAGTGAATTACTTAGAACCGGAAGTCTCGTTCGCCGTCTTTCATCTGTGCAATATAAGCTTAAGCTTTATCTTTAACTAAATCATTTTTGATATTTTCTAACTGTTGTTCAATAACCTTAGAACCATGAGCCTTTAGTTTTTTCATCACCATAATCCATGATGTATTCGTTTAATGTCATCAATGCATTAGGTTGGCAACAGTTATGGATTTGACCGGATTTAGCGAGGGCCATAAATCTGTCCCCTGTTCTACCTGCACGATAGCATGCAGTACAGAAGCTAGGCACATATCCAAGATCTAGTAACCAATCTACGATTTCATCTAATGTACGTGTGTCACTGCGATCAAATTGAGCCGAATTATCTTCTGGTTTCTCTTCTTCTTTGTAACCACCTACGCTAGTACGAGAGCCACCACTAATTTGGGAGATACCTAATGCCAAACCGCGTTCACGCATGGATTGACTTTCACGGGTAGACATAATCATACCTGTATACGGTGTGGATACACGAATAAGAGCAACGATTTTCTCAAATATATCGTCAGGTACAGCATTACTGAAATCATCTACATCGATATCATCAGCAGGGCAAATACGAGGTACAGAAATTGTATGTGGACCTACACCAAATACTGCTTCTAAATGCTCTGCATGCATCAACAAACCTACAAAATCATATTTGTAATGTTCCAAACCATACAAAACACCAATCCCTACATCATCAATACCACCTTGCATAGCGCGGTCCATCGCCTCTGTATGGTAGGCGTAGTCGCTCTTAGGGCCTGTTGGATGTAACGCTTCGTAGTTTTCTTTATTGTACGTTTCTTGGAATAATGTATATGTACCAATGCCAGCTTCGTGTAATTTTTGTAATCCTCAACAGAACAAGCTGCAATATTTACATTTACACGGCGAATTTCGCCATTTTTATTTTTAATGCTGTAAATAGTCTTGATGGATTCCAAAATATATTCAAGCGGATTATTGAGTGGATCTTTCACCGGACTCAATTACAATGCGCTTATGACCCATTGCTTCTAATGCGATAACCTCTTCTCTAATTTGGTCTTGAGTCAACTTTTTACGTTTAATATCGCGATTTTTAGAATGGTACGGACAATATACACAACCATTAATACAATAGTTAGACAAATATAATGGTGCAAATAGAACGATACGATCGCCATAAATAGCTTTCTTGATTTCTTTAGCTAACGCATAAAGCTTTTCCTTATATTCAGGCAACGGACATTCTAATAGAACAGCTGCTTCTCTATGGTTTAACCCTTTAAATGTAGCAGCTTTTGCTAAAATAGCATCTAACAACTCCCGATTTTCCTTGTTTTCCTCTGCATAGGCAAGGGTGTCAAGGATTTCCTGATGGGAAATAAATTCCTCCGCCTTTGGAGATTTTACATCATACATAGTACTTACCTCAAATCTTTCTAGTGGCAACGCCACCCCTCTTTAGGTATATGAAAGTATATGACAACCAGTCTTCTGGTATTTCACTGATACTGTACATAGTATACCACTATTCCTACTAAAAAACATAGGAATTTGACACACAATAATAAAAAGGTTACTCCCTCATAAGAGGAAGCAACCTTTATAGTATAGGAATTTCTAATTTATATCGATTATCTATATCGAATATGACTAAAATGTATGTAACTAAATTATTCCCTTATTTACTATTAAGATTTCAATAAAAATTACTTATATAATTGATTTCTAGTATTAAAAATGTCCTATAAGACAACTGGCACGTAATAAAACACTTCTAAAGGAGGCATGCCTGCCAATATAAGGCCTGTCATCATCCCCGGCAGCGCTACGATACCTAATTCTTGGCACTATCTGTAGGTTGTAGACCCGTCTTTTAACATCGCGTACTAAATGTTTAGGAAGGCTAATTTAATTTCCACCTCTTGTTTGCAATTCAAAAAATTTGGCGATAACAAAGCAATCGCTACCATAGCACCAATGACCATACCACCAACAGGAATCACTTGATAAACAGTAAAGGCACGCCCGTTAAAAAGTAGAATCGTTTCCTTATTTATAGCAAACCCATAAAGCATAAGAATTCCCTTTGCGCGTTAGAAGAATTATAGGCTGCATTTATAGCCATAAAGCCTAATAGCCCAATTATAAATATGGGCTTTCCGTGCTAAAAATATACGATAAAAAATAAAGCCGATAATTAATAAATAGCTCTCACAGCACTTATAAAGATATCCTTCTGCTTCAACTCTTGTCGATAGGACATCACCATACTGATAATCACTATACAGACGCAAGACATAAGGAAGTAGTAGAAATAGTTTGAAACTGACTCATATCAATACCTCCTCTTTAGCTAATTGACCGTCTACGATAGTGATGCGGCGATTTGCGGTACGCTTTTGCTCTTCATTATGAGTAATGGAGATAATGGTGATTCCCTTTTATGAAGCTCATCAATAACATTTTCTACAATAGATGTATTCGTCGTATCTAAGGCAGACGTAACCTCGTCTAAAAGCAACACTTTTAGGCTCAAAAATAAGGCTCCGAATGAGGCATATTCGTTGCATTTTCACCGCCAGACAACTCATCATTACGGCGCTCCATATAATTTAGTGGCATATGTAGTAGATCAAAGAGATATTCTATACGACTCATATCCGGTTTTAAACCGCGAATATCATAAGGAAATAGAATATTACGATGTACTGTTTTCGCAAACAAATAAGGTCTTTGAAAGCAGTAGCCCACCTCTCTACGATAAGATTCAGGATCTATAGCCGTTAAGGGACGATCATTATAAGTATAGTTATGTAGGACTAATCAGATCACTACATAATTTTAAAAAGTGTACTCTTACCACTTCCAGAAGGGCCTACAATAGTAATATAATCGCCTTGATTTACCGATAAAGATACATCACGGATAATAGATTTGTCTTTTACAATATAAGATATATTGATAATTCAAGCAGTGCCATAATGTATCTCGTCATATATATATTCAAAATATCCACTGTTAGTTATTTAGTATTCTTAAGCATTATGACTCTAATTATGATATTTAATATGATAATTAACCTTTAATTATAATATATCTATCAGACACATACTACAAAAAAAAAAATCCCTAGTGGAAAACCACTAGGGATTAATAGTCTTTGTAAAATTAAGCTTCTACAGGGTATACGCTGACTTTGCGGTTGTAACGACCAGCACGTTCGAATGCTACTTTACCAGGCACAAGTGCGAATAAAGTGTCATCTTTACCGATACCTACGTTAGTACCAGGGGTGGAAGTGAGTACCACGTTGACGAACGATGATGTTAATCTTTACGATGGAACCATCATGGCATTTAACACCAAGACGTTTAGATTCACTGTCACGACCATTACGAGTACTGGACACACCTTTTTTATGTGCGAACAATTGCAAAATCAAAAGTAAACATTAAGTTCACCTCCTATATTTCGTGTATTTGGACAAACTCTGGATATTGACGGCTAATTTCCTCTAGACCGAGAAGCATAGTCCCCAGAATATCCTGTCCACTCTGGTTAATCGTCCCAGAGAGAACCATATCACATCGACCTTCGCTATTCGTATATTCCCCTTCTTGTTGAGCAATCTGGGTAAGTCCTAACATTGCTGCTGCCGTTAAAGCAGACACTGCAGCACATACGATATCGAAGCCATGCTCATCATATCCTGCATGACCGGATAGGTGACAACCAATGACTTGATCTTCACTATTCCGCTGGATTCTAATGGAAACCATAATTAAGCTTGGATAGATTCAATACGAACTTTTGTGAACGGTTGACGATGGCCTTGACGACGCGACGGTAGTTGATTTAGCTTTGTATTTGAATACTAAGATTTTTTACCTTTACCATGCTCAAGAACTGTACCTGTAACTTTTGCACCGTTTACAAGAGGAGCGCCAACTTTAACGTCGCCGTCATTCACTACAGTCAAAACTTCTTCGAATGTAACGGACTCGTTAGCAGCTGCTTCCAATTTTTTCGATAGTAATTACATCGCCTTCAGCAACGCGATATTGTTTACCACCAGTTTTAATAATTGCGTACATGAGAACACCTCCTTGTTATCGAACTCGCTGAATTCGGTATCCCGACCCGGACTTCGGTCGGGCGTTTTAAACCTGCTTCACGCGGATTGCAAAGTTCAGTAAACCGAACTAATACTGATATAGTATATCGTATTTACCTATCTATGTCAAACAAAATTCAACAAACATAGCTCAGTTTATGATACTTTCATATATATACAAACCTCTAAAATTCTCCGATAATCCCGAGATGTTGTAACAGTATTTTGGTACCGATGAGAATCAATACACCCCACCTAGTATGTCTGCATATTTTCCCACGAACTGGCCCATAAATTTGCCTAGGTACACCAATAAGAGAAATACCAAAGGTAATTACCCCTATCATAGTAGAGGCTTCCCATACATTAATAGGTAGAAAAGCAAAGGTTAAACCAACCGCCATCGCATCAAGGCTAGTTGCCACAGATAGCATCATCATTTCCCATGCACCTAAAAACTGTTTATCATCGTCTTCATCGTCATCACTAAGGCCTTCTCGTATCATAGCAACACCTAAATAGCCCAGAAGTCCAAAGATAATCCAATGATCCCATTCAGATATGACATCGATAAACTGGCGACCAATAAGCCAGCCCATAACAGGCATGAGAAACTGGAATAACCCAAATAAGAATGCCAATGTAACCTTTCGGCCATTTTCACTTACCGGCATTGATAAACCTTTACCAATCGATACACCAAAGGCATCCATGGCTAGACCAATACTAATTAATATAATTTCAAATACAGACACGAAACTCACCTATAAAAACTACTTACTTATTCTGCTACTGCCATCAAAGAATATCCTTCTCGGCTAATTTGTGAATTCACTACAATCGAAATCTTACGCCCTATAGAATCACCTAACTCCTCAAGGACAGCCTTAGTTAAGTATTGGGCTACCTCTGGATGTACTTCAATTTCTAGATTAGATTTAATGCGACCTGATTTAAACAGCTCACGTATACGACGGATAATTTGCATGTATACAGTTCTGCCTGACAACATGTATCCAGTGCCCCCACATTGAGGGCATGTATCAAACATCAAAGTTTGCAAACCTTGACGGGCACGCTTTCTTGTCATCTCCACAAGACCAAGTGAACTAATACCACATACCACAGTTTTCATCTTATCTAATTTGGCTTGTGCGCTCAACAATTTTAACAACTCTTGTTGATGGGACTTATCCTTCATATCGATAAAATCGACGACGATAATACCACCAATATCGCGCAATCGCAATTGTCGACATATTTCCTTTGCCGCCTCTTTATTAACTGTAAAAGCCAGATCTTCTAACTTATTAGACTTACCTGTGTAATGAGCCGAGTTTACATCAAATACGGTGAGAGCCTCCGTATGATCAATACGGATAGAGCCACCGGAAGGTAGATTAATATCACGAGAGATAAGATCTTCTAATTGTGGTTCAATATGATTGGCTTTAAAGATAGGTGTGCTATCACGGTGACGTGTCACTTTAATTTGCTGTGATGTAGGCCCATGACCTAAGAGATCCAGCAATCGAGACTCGCCCATATCAGAATCTACAATAATCTCTCCTACATTGCGATGCGCATAATCTCGCACAAGACGGAACCAGAAGTCCGCATCACTATAGAGATCAGTACCACTCTTAGCCACCTTAAATCGTTTTAACACATGTTGCCATGTACGCCATAGATATTCCATATCACGACCGATTTCGTCAGCACTAGCCTTAGCGGCTGCGGTACGAATAATAAATCCACAGCCTTCCTGTACATAAGGCGCTGCTAATTCTTGTAATTTAGCACGTACTGCTTCATCAGTAATTTTCTTAGAAATATGCATGCCTTCAGAATATGGTAAAAGCACCATAAAACGACCGGCAAGACTCACATCAGCAGTAACGCGAGCTCCTTTACCAAGCATTTCCTCTTTTACCACTTGTACAAGAATTTGCTGTCCCACAGATAGGCGTGGCAAGATTTTCTGTTCTTTCCCCTGTTGAAGGTTCAAGTACGCATTTTGAGAGCCTCCTATATCAACAAAGGCCGCTTGCATACCATTTAACACGTTCTTAACAGTGCCTTTGTACATATGATTTGCCATATGAGACTCATCAGTACGCTCTAAGACAAAGTCTACTAACTGCCCTTCTTCGTCGATAACAGCCATGCGAATTTCTTCTCGCATAACATTGACCAAAATTTTATGCATCCTATCCCTCCCTTCGTTCAATTTAAAATATATAGATTTTTAAAACACTAAAAAGCTTATATAAAGATTTAAGATTTTTATAAAAGTATTAGTAGTTAATTTCAATGGCGTGTAACGACCTTCTTCATTTTCCACCATAATCGCTTTACGGTGAATTTCATAGCCACTTGTAATAGGCCAATTATATTGGTCTTTACCAAGACTCCACACTTCGCTAGGTTTGATTGTACCTTGCGGATAGATGCCAATGCCCATAGTAAGGGTTACCATACCGTCCTTAACAGATGCTACGATAGGTTCTTTTACAAATTCTTTCACATCAATAGTGCGAGTTTTCTTAGGGGTTACCTTTTTTCATAAGAAATCTCCGTAGCTTCATTGAAAGATTTGAGCAAAGCATCCCAATCCGCATGTTCATCCGTTACAGGACCTGTTACTTCGTAAATAGCAAAGTTACAGATAGCCATCATCTTTTTAACCTTTTCAGGCATTTCTTTGCCACCTAGCACCTCAAGACCTGGAGGTGCTACGCGGTTTCAAACGCTCCATAATAGACTCTAAGGAGTCCTCTTCTAGCACGTCCATATCGATATATTCAGCCGCCGCTGTTACACCTAGAGCAAGTGCAGAGGAAAAGCTAATTTTCATATGTGGATTAAAGCCTTCAGAATAAGCCATTTTAATTTCTGCGCGGCGAATCATACGTTCTACTGCTTTGTGCATAATCAAGGTGCGACAAGAATCGCAATTTTTCGCCTTTATTTAAGGCCAAACGTAACTTTTTTCAACTCTGCCACCCTCCTTATAGTCAATAATTGCAGTATTTAGCTCTGGACATACGTTACAGCCCTTACATGGACCGCGACGGCAATCACTTGTTAAGTTTGCCTCTACCGCTTGTTCCCACTCTCGTTTTAAGAAAGCTTTACTTACAGTGCAATCCAAATGATCCCAAGGTAATGGCTCGTCGAAATCACGAGTACGACGTGCAAAATATGCGGATCCAAACCACAGTCAGCGAATGCTTTTAACCAAGTTTCATAGTTGAAGAACTCAGTCCAGCCATCAAATTTACAACCTGCTTCCCATGCTTTTACAAGAACCTTAGACAATCTACGGTCTCCACGAGCAAAAAGCGGCCTCCATGTAGCCAGTATAGCCATCATGATAGTGATAAGAAATATTGCGGTTATTGATGAGAGATTTTAAATAGCGTTGCTTACGATGAATTTCCTCTACATCTTGTTGACCATACCATTGGTATGGAGAATGTGTTTTTGGCACGAAGAAGGATACGCTCACAGTTACAGAGCCATTGCGTTTACCCGTAATATCACGATGCAAATCAAGCACCTTGTACGCTAGATCAGCAATACCTGCCAGGTCTTCATCAGTTTCAGTAGGAAGGCCCATCATGAAGTACAATTTAACTGTATTCCACCCAGATTTAAAGGCATTTGTACACGCTGCCAATAAGTCTTCTTCGCTAACGCCTTTGTTGATAACATCGCGCATGCGCTGTGTACCCGCTTCAGGCGCAAAGGTAAGACCACTCTTACGTACTTGTTGCACCTTTTCGCAATATCGATGGAGAAACTATCGATGCGCAAGGATGGCAAGCTTACGCTCACTTGTTTGTCTTTGAACTCTTCCATAAGCATATCTACTAACTCTGGCAATTTAGAATAATCCGCAGAGCTTAAGCTCATCAAAGAGATTTCATTATAGCCAGTGTTAGCAATCGTATCCTTAGCAATTTGAAGCAAACGCTCTGGCGTCTTTTCACGAACAGGGACGGTATAGCATACCATTTGGCAGAAACGACAACCACGTGTACAGCCGCGGAATAATTCTAGTACTGCACGGTCATGCACAATATCTAAGAAAGGCACAACAGGTTTTGTAGGGTAAAATACATTTTCTACGTCCTCTACGATGCGTTTCTCTACAGCGGCCGGTACCTCTTCAAAGCGAGGTGTAATAGATTTAAAATCGCCTTGCTCTGTATATTCCACATCATATAATGCAGGACAATAGGTACCAGGAATTTGCGCCACTTTACGTAAAAACGCCTCTTTACCACCTGGGAAACCTTTTGCTTTTTTCAGCTTTATAGAGATCGATAAATTCATCGCCCCATTCTTCGGATTCACCAAGAGATACAATATCAAAGAAATCTGCAATAGGCTCTACATTAAATGCACATGGGCCACCACATACGAGTAATGGGAAATCCATATCACGATCTTTTAGAGTACATAGGAATGCCAGCCAAATCGAGCATATTCAAGATATTAGTAAAGCTCATCTCATATTGAAGCGTAAAGGCTAGTACATCAAAGTCTTTAATAGGCGTACGAGTTTCCAAAGAGAATAAAGGAATGTTGCGCTTGCGCATCTCCTCTTCCATATCGTGCCAAGGTGCAAACACACGTTCCGCTGCTGCATCATCACGACGGTTTACAAGACCATATAAAATTTTGATACCCAAATGGCTCATGGCCACTTCTGTATACATCTGGAAAAGCTAATGCCATTGTTACATCAACAGTACTGTGATCTTTTTACGATACTATTATATTCGCCACCCGTATAACGAGCAGGCTTTTGGACATGTTGTAACCATGACGTATCTAATTGAATCATACATCCTCCGTCTTTTCTGAAAGACTTCTTTCACAATCAATCCTATATATAGGTTATTTAAAAATATATTTCGTTCGTTGCATTGCGATATTTAACAAAATACCAATACTCAACATATTCGTGGTCAATGCACTAACACCATAACTAAGGAATGGCAACGGAATACCAGTAACAGGCATAATACCAATTGTCATACCTACGTTTACGAGTACCTCAAAGGTAAACATAGTGGCAATACCTGTAGCTAATAACATACCAAAATTATCATTGCACATATACGCCACTTTAATGCTGCGATAAATCAGCATAAAGAGCAATAACAATACTAGGATACAACCTACAAAGCCAAATTCTTCACCAATAACGGAGAAAATAAAATCCGTATGGTTTTCTGGTAAGAAGTTCAACTGACTTTGTGTGCCATTAAAGATACCTTGCCAAAAAATCAAACCTGAACCAATGGCAATCTTAGATTGAATAATATGATAGCCAGAGCCAAAACGGATCAATATCTGGATTTAAAAATACGAGAATACGTTGTTTTTGGTATTCTTTCAGTACAAACCAGCCTAAAGGCATCAATAATAAACCAGTGCCCGCGATGATTTTTATGAGTCTAGTTTTAATGCCAGAGATAAATAACATCCCCACAAAAATGGCAATGTACACAAGAGATGTACCTAAGTCAGGTTGTAAAAATACAAGTCCAATAGGTACCCCAACATATAATACAGGCAATATTAAAGACTTAAATGTATCTAACTTGCCAATACGGGGCTCTAGCATTTTGGCCATACAGATAATCATCAATAATTTAGAAAATTCTGATGGCTGAATGGTAATAGGTCCCAGTTGAATCCACCGTTGAGCACCCAATGCAGATGTACCAACGGCCATAACGGCAATTAACATCAAAAGGGTAATGCCATAAATGATATTGCCCCAATCCTTTAACCGATGGTAGTTAAGGAATTGCATGCCTATCACAACAGCTGCATTAGCAAGGAAAAATATAAGTTGCTTTACTACTAAACTACCAAATCCAATAGGCTCTTGATTAACATGAGTTGCACTGCCAATAGCTGCTAAGCCAATACAAACCAGTAGAAAAGTACATATGATAATAGCCCAGTCGCTATCATTCCATAGTTTCCGCCACATCATATCACCTATTTCAATTTACGACGGCGCCATAAACTTTGCTTACCTTGCACTAATAAACGCTGAGTAGTCCATCCACCGCGATTAATATACAAAACAGTATTCGAATCTTCAAAGATAGACTCACCAGCTGGAAGCAAGAGTCGGTGTACATGCTTCTTCTTTAGCCGCTTTTTTCTTAGTTACATAGGCATCAAATTGTTTTTGTACATCATAATCTTCCCAACAATCGCCTGTCACAACATAGTCTACAAGAGGTGCTAATACATTACGAAACTCATGAGAAACAAGGTCTAACAAATGACCATCTTGTGTATATGTTAGGATATCTTCATCATAAGGAATCATAGCCCCCACATACTCGGGCGCGAAGGACTTCCAACATATCATATAAATCTATGTCTTCACTATCTACTGGCACTGCATTAAAGGCAATAGCAAAGTCGCGAATATTATGTTCTTGACACACTTGAATCATACGCGCCCCATTGCGCAAGGATACCCACAATGGATGGGTCACAACGATACAACGACTCACAAGATCTAAAATTGACTCAATGCCCTTACCAATCCCTGCTGGTGCATCAATCAAAATATAGTCATATACATCACAAAGCCGACGAACTAATTTCTTATACTTCTTTCGACCTATATCTTCCCAGCGTGCACTTTGACTAGCCGGTAAGAAATCTAGATTTTCTGCAATGGATACAATAGCATCATCTGTATATTCTTTATCTTCACTCGCATCAAGTGCATCATAGATAATTTCATCTGCCACGCCTAATACGAGATCCAAATCGCGCAATCCAAAGTCCCCATCACAGAGCAATACGCGGTGCCCTGCATGACTTAAGGCTGCACCCAAGCATGCAGTGACGGTCGTTTTACCTACGCCACCCTTGCCGGATACAACACCAATGATTTCGCCCATACTAATCCTTTCTTGGTTGCCCACTTGTTACTGCATTCTGAGGTCTCTGCCCATTAGACGTATTCCCTACAGTTGCACTATCTTTATTACTTTTAGTATTTGTATCATTCGTTTTTTATTTAATGGTACATTGAAATATGCGGCTAACACATCTCGTACGATTGGACCTGCAGAGCCCGCACCAAAGCTACCTTGTTCAACAAGTGCAACCACAACAATTTGTGGCTTGTCATATGGTGCATAGGCTACAAACCAGCCATGATCCGGCCATGTGCATTTTCCGCAGTACCAGTCTTACCAGCTACATTAATTGGGAAGCCTTTAAATAAGTCCCCTGCTGTACCACCTTCGTTTGTAACATCACGCAAACCTTCTCGAATAAGGTCCATAATATTTTTGGAACTGGTAGAATACCTAATTTATCAGGACCAAAAATCTCTTTCGGAGTGCCATCTTTATTATCAATACGGCTTACCACATAAGGTTTATATTTAATGCCACCATTAGCTACTTCGCTGAGCAAAACAGCCATTTGCAATGGCGTAACTAAGGTAAAAGATTGACCAATAGCAGCATCGAAAGTTTCACCTAAGTACCAATCTTCATCATATACTTTTCGTTTATACTCAGGGCTTGCCATAATGCCAGACGCCTCACCTGGTAAATTAATACCAGTCTTTTCGCCAATACCAAAATAAGCAGCATATTTATCGAGATTTTTCTATACCAACGCGATTACCCATTTCATAGAAGTAAACGTTATCTGACTTAGCAAGCGCTCTATTAAAGTTAAGCCATCCTAAGGCTTCACCTTCTGCATTTCGCTTATCGATCAACCAGTGCTTACCACTGTCAAAGATCATCTCTTCAGGAGTAACCTTTTTTAAGATCTAACGCTGCTGTACCGGTAATAATCTTAAATGGTGATCCTGGTGGATATTCACCAGAAATAACCTTATTATCAAATGGATGATTTTTTATCATTATTCAGCTGATTCCATTGAGCAGTTGTAATCCCTTTAGAAAACCAGTTTGGATTAAATTCAGGCGCACTGACCATAGCTAAAATAGCCCCTGTATTAGGGTCCATGGCCACCACTGCTGCCCCTTGTGCTGGAATACCTTGCGCACGCAATTGATCGAGCTGGTTTTTAACAGCTTCTTCTGCAGCCTTTTGTAAATTCACATCGATGGTTAGATGAATATTAGCACCTGGCACTGTATGTTTTCTATCTACTTCAGCCACAGGACGACCTGTAGCATCTACCTCAACTTGTTTACCACCATCGGTACCACGCAAGATAGAATCATATAATTTTTCGAGACCAGAACGACCTAAAATAGTACCGCCACTTACCAGTGTATTAGGGTCTTGCTGTTTTAGCTCTTCTAATTCCTCTTCACTCACTTCACCAACATAACCAAATAATTGAGAAGCCATCGTTTCATATGGATAGTATCGAAGTGGCTCAACATCAATGGTTACCCCTGGTAATTCATGACGATGCTCTTCAATGGTTGTCACTACATCCATAGAAATATCATTAGCAATACGTATTGGTTCATAACCATACTTGTGATCATTAACCTTCTTTGTAATATCTTCAGGCTTCATTTTTAATAAAGCTGCCAATTTAGCAACTTCACCATCATCCAAAGCCTTTCCGGTAGGCATGATAGATATAGTATAGGCAGGTCGAGAGCCTACAAGAATTTGACCATTACGATCGTACATAACACCTCGTGCTGCAGTCATCGGTACCATGCGCAATCGGTTGCCTTCCGCCTTGGCTTGATAATAGCCACCAGCCAAGATTTGTAGCATAAACAAACGCAATGCTAACACTATAAATATGCCCGCTACAATGTAAAAGAGTACATCAAAGCGACTCGTTTTTCTTCGTTTATAGAGGCCTTCAAGCACTCTTTCACCCCCTTACTAATTTATTACCAAATATAATCTTGCTGTTCGTCTTTACGCCACAATAATCCATGTACGATGGCAGCCAATAGACCGTTCCAAAATAGTACCGGTATAACCATATGCCACATATATAGCCCTATATGTAAATCCCCGCCACTGGCCAATATCATTAAGCTCGGATAAATCCATCAAGCAATGTACAAATGGCTACAATAGCACTGGACCAATACCAACGTTCTTCATAGAGTCGATGTTTCACTGCGGATAATAGGTAAACCACAAGAACGTAAGGGAATAAATGGAGCCCAAAGAAGTTAGATATCAATACATCATGTACAATACCACCTATAACAGCTGCCATCAGCCCCATATAACGACCTTTAAATAGTGTGACTATAACAATGGTGGTCAAAATTAAATTTGGCAACCAATTCGTATGAAAAATAGCAGGCAATAATTGCGCCTGTATAAAGTAAATTAAAAATCCACAGAGTACTAAAGCTAGACGCGTCATGGTTTAACGGCCCCCTTTGCCCCTTCAACTTGATCTCGTTGTGTTTGAGGTACTAGTTTAGGCTCAAGCCCTGGTTTTGGTGGTGCACTTACTGAAGATGATGTAAGGACAAACACCTCTTCTAAACGATAGAAGTCCACACTTGGTGTAATTACGGCATTCTTTACAAAACCTTCCGTATCATTTTCGATGGACTGTACATTACCAACAGGCAATCCTTTAGGTAGATACCACCATACCCAGAGGTGATTAATTTATCCCCTACTAATACATCACCATCACGGGCAATATTTACCATTGATGGCGTACGAGGTGAGTCGCCATCACCTTTACGACACCAGATAGGCGAGATTCAGGACGTTGTACAATAACACCGATTGCACTACGCGGGTCAAGAATGGTTTGTACTCGAGAAGAGTGAGGGTATACATCGGTAATAAAACCAACTACCCCACTTGGTACAACGACAGCCATATTGACAGCCATCCCTTCTTCACTACCCTTATCGATAGTGAACGTATTTGTCCATGTGCCGTAATCCTTTGTAAATAATACCGGCTAAAGTCATGGAGAATTCCGGATGATTGCTCTTATAGTTGAGCAATTGACGAAGTCGAATATTTTCTGCTACTACTTCATCATAGTTAACAACCTTTTGTTCTAATGCAGCCTTGCGAGATGCTGCCTCATCACTTTCAATAGTTGCAGAAATAGCATTATTGAGCACTGTAAAACCGGTTTGTACACCGTCAAGCAAACGGGCAGATCCATAAGCAAATGGCGTTGTAATACCTTCAAGAGTGACAGTAACAAAGGAATACTAGTTCGTTGTTTCCATGCAAATCCGAGCAACGCTAATAGGATACTAATGACAACAACGATAATTAACTTTTTATCTGACTGTATCATATTAGTCTTGGCCCTTTCTATTTTTAGAATTCACAATAAAACGTGATAAGCTCACCAAGTCAGATGAAGCCCCGTTAAGGCCCACAACGACTTTTGTCTCTGGTGCATCCGGAACATGTACAGGCACACCTAACTCGCCCCGATACGCTCAGCCAAACCCGACAGTTGCGCAGTACCACCAGTAAGATATATTCCATATTGCATAATATCTGCTACAATCTCAGGTTCAGCAGAACGAATCATTTGTTTCACTTCATCTAAAAAGGCCAGCAATACAGTCATTAACAACTTGATATACCTCTGACTGATGAATAACACAACGTCTGCCTAAACCATTCATCATATCACGGCCTTTGGAAAGGCATATTCGGCATCTTCTAAAGGTGCCATAGCAGTACCCCTACTGTATGTTTAATATCTTCTATAATTTCTTCAGAAACGATAACCCCAAAACACTCACGTACATAGCGTAGCAATGCATTATTGATATCTGAGCCACCGAAGCGAATCGTTTTACTATCTACAATGCCGCCCAATGAAACAATGCCCATATCGACAGTGCCACCACCAATATCAATGACCATAGATCCTTGAGCTTCAAAGATAGGTGCACCGCAACCAATGGCTGCAGCGACAGGTCGTTCGATAAGAAATACTTGCGTGCGCCAGCCTGAATAACAGCATCCATCATCGCTCTTTTGCTCAACGTCGGTCATCCCACATTGGGAACACCAACAAGAACTCGAGCGCGGCGCAACGCATTAGACACCTTATTAAGAAAGTAGCTAAGCATAGTATGCATAACACGATAGTCAACGATAAATCCATCCTTTAAAGGCGTTAACGGACGCCACATATCGGGCATACGCAATACAAGACGTGCCGCTTCATCCCCAACGGCTACTACTTTTTCTTGTTTTGTATCAGTTGCTATAATAGATGGTTCGCTTATAACAGTTCCTCGCGTCCCCCCATGAGGCGCGTCTGTATGGAACCAATATCTATACTTACATCTTTTCCTAGAGTAGGTAAAATGGAACTCATAGTAAAATCTCCTTCATTACATCATCATTCCATTTTACCATATATAACGCGACTTTTATCTATTGAATAGAAAAAGCACTCCTATAATGATGTATACATCTCTTCACTGAACAAATCAGAAAGAGTGAAACTCATTATTATGAAAAATTTTACTATTAATATGTGCATTCTTCTAACTAAGTTTACCTATTTCACTAAGGCTAGTGAATTCATTATCACCAATGATAATATGATATCAACACTGGTATTCCCATAAACTGACCTGCACTAACAAATAACTTGGTAAGTCGAATATCTTTCGTCACTAGGTCGGCTATCGCCAGATGGATGATTATGTATTAAGATAATGGCTGCCGCATTACAAGATATGGCCTTTTAAAAAAACTGCCTTGCTCTACGAGGCTAGATACTAAACCTCCATTCGAAATATGTTCTAACTGAATCAACTTATTTCGAGACGTCAACATAGTTGCCTGCTACATGCTCCACCTCTTCGTGTCGCAGGCGCTCCATTACATATTGAGCAATGACAAAAGGTTGAGAAAAATCTTCGTATGTTGCCTTAATTTTAGTTCCCCAATCGTCGCCCCATCTCAAGAGCCGCACACAAAGTTACCGCTTTATCTGTGCCAATTCCCTTTAATTTTTATAAGCTCTTCAACGGTCATTCTATTAAGACCGTACGCCCCATCATCATAGGACTGTACGATATCACTGGCCAGCGATATGGCAGACTGACCTTTCACCCCAGTACGCAATAAAATAGCTAGCAATTCCTCCATCGCCATATGAGATGGTCCTAAAGCAAGAAATTTTTCACGGGGCCGCTGAAATGGTAACATGTCTTTTTACACTTACTGTTGGTACTTCCATAGAATCTCTCCATTCAAATAGATAACACCATTTGTAAATCTAACTACACACATCTACTCTCTTACTATATCAATAGCGCACAAGCACAGCACAGCACAGCACAGCACAGCACAGCACAGCACAGCACAGCACAGCACAGCACACAGCACAGCAAATTATAACACTATCACTATAAAGCGATAGTATTATTTAGCACCTAATGCCTTTACATAGTTCATCGTATACATGCTCTACAGGCAACCCAACCACATTGGTATAAGAGCCTTCAATCTTCTCTACCCATAGAGCACCTTTACCTTGTATACCATAGGCGCCAGCTTTTATCCATAGGCTCACCACTACCGATATAGGATTCGATTTCAAAAGGAGCCTAATTTTTAAAATATACCTTTGTTTCATTATGAAAAACTATTTCTTGACCTTTTAACAAGCAAAGGCTACACCAGTAATTACAGAATGAACTCGGCCTGATAAACGCTCTAGCATATGACGAGCCTCAGATTCATCATGAGGTTTACCTAGCACTTGATTGTCTAATACGACAATCGTATCAGCACCTAGTACGATGCTCCCTTCAGGTACGCCTACAGCCGCACGAGCCTTACCTAAAGCTTGTTCTTTCACCATTTCAATAGGATTACCCTTATTAGCCTCTTCATAGGTGCTTGATACAACAATATGATCGATACCAACTGTGTTAATAATTCAGTTCTTCGTGGTGATTGGCTCGCCAAATATAATCCAGCCATTTGCGCTCCTTTATCGTATACGAATGTTAGTTAATTTCACCGTTTTATAAATAAAACCATTCCAACTAATTTAGATAATATAAATTAGAAAATATCTGTAAATTAAACAAGTTGTATCCTTTATCCTTTTCAGGTGTTGTTAACTTTTTATAGTACTCTTTGTACATCTTCGCCATGTTTTACCGCATCAGCACGGACTGCAGCATAGAACACTATGTCCGCTTGAGGCACACGGATACGACCTGGTACATGTTCCTCTAAAATCTCAAAAATTTATCATCCGCTTTCAACAAAAGCGACCATTTTGAACCTTATCACCCTTTTACAATCGCATACACTAGAGACCAAATAGGACGTGGATCAGAAGTTGAACATTTTCTATATTTATATCGATATTTAATATTTGTCAATAATTCACGTTCAAACTTAAATACGCCATCAATCATATCGTAATCTACCTCAAAATGGCGCTTTCTAAAGATAGAGTTCAAACTTCTTCAATTACTAACTTTGTATCTGTCAAAATATAGGTATATCGACTAACAGCTTGTTTAACAATTACGATGATAGCCATAATTTCAATAAAATATTCTGCTATTAGTATAGTATGCAATTAATACTACGATATGTAGTGTACCCACACCACATAATAATAGAATAACAAAACATAATACTAGCCACTCTGCACTTTTAGCACGCTGAGATTTTTCTTCATATAATACTGTCATATATTACCCCTTTTAAAAGAAACTACTACTTTATAACTATACATTCTATTATAAGGTATTCTAAGTATAAAAACTACAAAAACCCCGCCTATATCTAGATATAGACGGGGTTTTATGACTCTATTAGTCACCTAGTTCAGATACGAACTATATTATTTTTTCAACGCTCCTGTAATACGTTGAGTATCACGAGCAATCATGATTTCTTCGTTTGTAGGAATTACGAAGATTTTAACCTTAGAGCCTTCAACACTAATTTCTTGTTCTTTACCGCGGATGTTGTTGCGTTCAGAATCAATGCGAGTACCTAAATATTCCAAACCGTTACAGATTGCATCACGGTTACCAATACCGTTTTTCACCAATACCAGCAGTAAAGATGATAGCATCTACACCGCCCATAACTGCTGCGAATGCACCGATTACGCGGCGAACTTTGTAATGGAACATGTTCAATGCTAATTGAGCACGTTTGTTACCATTAGATGCTGCTTCTTCGATAACACGGAAGTCATTGGACACACCGGAAATACCAAGTACACCGGATTTTTTATTCATAATAGTGTCTACTTCATCGTAGTTCATGCCAGTTTTGTTCATCAAGAATGGAACGATAGCTGGGTCAATATCACCAGTACGAGTACCCATGATCAAACCAGACAATGGGTAAAAAGCCCATTGTAGTATCGATGGAGCGACCACCTTTAATAGCGGATACGGAAGAACCATTACCTAAGTGACATGTGATGATGCGAAGATCGGACATGTGTTTACCCATCAATTCAGCGCAACGTTGTGCAACATATTTGTGGGATGTACCATGGAAACCGTAACGACGGATACCATAATCTTCATAGTATTCGTAAGGAAGCGCATACATGTAAGCTTCTTTAGGCATTGTTTGGTGGAATGCAGTATCGAATACAGCAACTTGAGGTACGTTAGGCATGATAGCTTGGCAAGCTTCGATACCTTGAATATTTGGTGGGTTATGCAATGGAGCCAATGCGCAGCATTCTTCTAATGCTTCCATAACAGCTGGAGCCAATCAATACGGAGTCAGCGAATTTTTTCACCGCCATGTACTACACGGTGACCAACAGCGTCGATTTCGTCCATAGACTTAATTACACCATATTCAGCATCAACTAAAATATCAAGCAAAATGCGAAGAGCTTCTTTATGGTTCAAAATTGGTTCAACGCGTTCTAATTTATCTGCGTTAGGACGTTTATGAGTGAAGATAGCGTCTTGATCACCAATCTTCTCAAAAAAGACCTTTTGCCAATTCTGTTTCAGTTGTCATATCAAGTAATTGATATTTCAAGGAAGAACTACCGCAGTTAACTACTAATACGTTCATCGATTAACCCTCTTTCTGTTGTGTAACTTGAATCTTGTTTTGAATTTCTTTGCTGATATCAGCACCTACCTGATCCTTTTCAGGATATTGGTAGACTATATTCCACAATACGCCATGATCTAAGAATACGTATTGAGAAAATCTAAATGTTTGCCCTTGAGTTGTATAAGTCACATCAAGCTTTTTTAGCAGATGCACCTTCTAAAGCTACAGACTCTTCTTTGATGGTGCCGCCCAATTTTAGTAAACTCAGATTTGCTGCGGTTAACATACTCATCCACCGTTGGCAATGGTTTATTTTCACCGGCACGCAAAGCCTCAACCTCAATTACCATATGGTCTGTAACAGATCCATAAATATCAATTGGATACCCATCATCAGACATATTTTTTGTGCTTTTACCCATTTCATAAGGCAAAGCAATGGTAATTTCAGATTGACCAGCACGGATAACTTGATGGCCAAAACTATATGTATCCATTACATTTGTAGAGCCACATCCCGCCATTGCTAGTAGCGCAGCACCGAGCAGAGCCCCTTGTAATGTACGTTTCCAATTTTGTTTCATCATATACCTCACATCAATTCAGCATTTACAGTTAATTATAGCCTATAGAACAAATAAAATCTACAAAAAACTTTAGTTTTACATACATTTTACGTCTATTTTTTTACTATACGGCCTCTTAAGTTCAAAATTTATTTACAGTCTTTCTATGCTTTGTTACACTAACACTAATGAAAGGAGTCACTATGAAAACTATCGGTATTATTTGTGAATATAATCCATTTCACAATGGTCATGCACATCAACTACATACATTAGCTACAAAATATCCTGATGTATTGCGCATCTGTATTATGAGTGGCTCCTTTGTACAACGTGGCGAACCAGCCCTTTTCTCAAAATTCGATCGCGCTCGTTGGGCTATTCTAGGCGGTACAGATATCGTTATCGAACTTCCTACGCTTTATTCGTTAGGTAGTGCCCAACTATTTGCTTCAGGTGCCATTCAATTAATTAAATCTTTATCTATTGATATGCTGTCCTTCGGTTCTGAAACAACTGATTTAAATCAACTCATCCATATGGTTAAGCGTATGGATTGTGAAAGCACCCAAAATGAATTACGCAATTATTTAAATGAAGGCATGTCCTATGGTACAGCCTTCCGCAAAGCGCTAGGCTCCGAATCACTTAGCACACCTAATGCCTTATTAGGACTTGAATATATCCGTGCTGCATTAAAATATTATCCAAACTTAGAATATATTTCTATTCAGCGTACATCTGATCGCCACAATCACAATTTCAATCAAGAGTTACCATCCGGTACGGCATTGCGTCAACTCATCACTACTGCTAATCCCTTTAGATATGTGTTCAACGCTTCAAAGTACTATTCCAACACCAATTCTAGATGATATGATGCATAGAATCACAAATGATGACTATGTCGACTACAATAGATATTACAATATGGTACATATGTTGAGTCGCCGCATGACATCCAATGAGTTAGAGCGTTTTGTTGATTTTACTGAAGGTATTGAACACTTGTGGTTAAAAGCAGCACAACAGCCTTCATGGGAATCTGCCATTGAGCAAATAAAATCCAAGCGCTACACCTACGCCCGTTTACAGCGCATGGGTGCATATCTTACATTAGGCATTACGAAAGACTTGATAAATATCGCTATGCAAGACGGTCCTCAATACGCTAGATTACTAGCCTTTAACGACAGAGGACGTCAATGGCTGAGAACTGAACATGACATTCCACTCATTCAAAAATGGGCTAAAGCACCTACTCAGCTCAATAATCTTGGAAAATCTATGCATCATATAGATACGCTAGCGACAGATATACAAGCCTTATGTTTCCATAATGAAGCTAACCGTATAGGGCATACAGACTATACATATACACCGCAATATATCAAATAAAAAGTATAATTTTAATTTAAGAGCCAAAAAAAGGGGTTACAATACAGATTATTCCTGTATTGTAACCCCTTCTTCACCATCTAAGTCTTCTACGGCAACTCGCGTACACTTTCAAGATGTGATGTAGGAATATTTTTACCCACATAGTCTGCGCGAATCGGCAATTCACGGTGACCACGGTCCACGAGTACTGCTAATTGAATAGATTTAGGTCTACCAGATGTCATCAATGCATTTAAAGCTGCACGAATAGTACGCCCTGTGTAAAGTACATCATCCACGAGAATGATTGTTTTCTCCGTTGTATCAATCGTACATGGTTTCCCCTTTTTTTTGGCGAGCATCACGATCATCACGATACATAGCAACATTCAAAGTGATTCACATTCAATACGAATACCTTCAATGCGTTCGATTTCGGCCTGCAAACGTTTTGCCAAAATAACACCACGTCGTTCAATGCCTACAATAAGAGCATTAGATAAGCCTTTATTACGTTCTAGAATTTCGTGACTAATACGACGAATCGCGCGCATAATAGCATCTTGATCCATCAATAAGCGTTTCTTTTCCATATATACGCCCTTATAGCACAGAGTTCTCTATGCCCCTTTACAAATATAGTTAGAAGATTATTTAGTAAACCACAATATAAGACAGTTATTTTATTTGCATGTATTTACGTTTGTCTACGTTTGTCTACGTTTCTTTACATTTCGTTTGATTTCTTTTCATTTTTCGCTTATTTACGCTTATCTTCTCGATATGTTTTAGCAAACTCTATACATGCTTTGAAGTCATCTGGAAGAGGCGCCTCAAAATGCATACTTTCACCTGTAATAGGATGTTTTACATCTAAAGATTTAGAAGTGCAATGCCTGTCCTTCAATAGGAAAATCCATACGACGGTAACCATAAACGGATCATTAACAACAGGATGTCCAATATGAGCAAAATGTACACGAATTTGATGTGTTCGCCCAGTCTCTAAATTACATTCAACCAACGTTTGATGGCCAAATCGTTCAACTACATTAAAGTGAGTAACTGCATCCTTACTATTTTCAAAGACAACAGCCATTTTCATACGATCCTTGGATGTCTTCCAATAGGAGCCTTTAATAGTACCCCTTTTCTTCTACAATATTACCTTTGTACAAATGCTAAATATGTCCGTTTAGCAGAATGCTTTTTACCTGCTCCGCTAAACCAATATGAGCTGCATCATTTTTGGCAGCCATCATAACACCAGATGTATCCTTATCTAAACGATGAACAATACCAGGTCTAATTTCACCATTAATACCGGACAAATCCTTACAATGATATAACAATGCATTAACAAGTGTACCTGAATAATTGCCCACTGCAGGATGAACAACCATACCACGTTGTTTATTTACAATGATAATATCATGATCTTCATACAATACATCTAAAGGAATATCCTCTGGTTTTACCTCTACCGATTCAGGTTCCTGGTACCTCTACACGTACAACAGCATTTGGTGTAAGTCTAAGATTTGCTTTTCCCTACCTTAGCACCTACTGTAACGTGACCACCTTTAATTAAACTTTGAATATAACTACGAGACCCTTCCATATGTTCTGTTAAGAACACATCCAGTCTCATACCGTCTTGCTCAGCATTTACAATATATTCGTTCATCCTCTACCTCTCTATGAGTTAAATATCATATTTAATTAATTATATCAATCATATATTAATTATTTTATCATCATTTTAATGTAAATAAATAGTAGACACTAAAAGCTACGCCTACACAGATACCAATATCAGCAACATTAAAAAATAGCCATATACGGAAATCAAAAAATCCACCACACCATGAATCATGTAACGATCAATGCCATTACCAATAGCACCAGACACTAATAAAGCGATCCAATCTGCAAACGTCCACGGACCTTTTGATAAGCGCTTCCAATAATATGCACATGCGCCTAGCAAAATAACCGCTACCAGTAAGAAAAACCATCGCTGATTAGCTAGCATACCAAATGCTGCACCGCGATTAATAATATATGTTAAATGAAATACATTGGAATAACCACTAAAAGACTCACCTAACATAAAATGATTCATAATGTAATATTTAGTCCATTGATCTAAGAGTAACCAAAGGATTAGTATAATATAAAACAAGCTGTACTCCCTTACTAATAATATATATCTTAATAGTCCTATTATACTAAGTTAAGCAAATTTAGGCAAAATAAAAAGCCCCTCAATGAGGGGCCGTTTAATTTGTGATTACTCAGCGGAAATTACAGATACTGGGCAAACGGATTCGCAAGAACCGCAATCGATGCAAGTATCGTTGATTTCATATTTAGTTTCGCCTTCAGAAATAGCAGAAACTGGGCAAACAGATGCGCAAGAACCACATTTAATGCAACCATCAGCAATAACTCTCATAATTAGGACCTCCATAAAAATATAAATCAGAACTTTTTATTATCATTTAGAAAGGCACTTGCCTCAACTTATGTTCTCATTATCACACAGTTCTTTTTGAAAGTCAAATGAAAATGATAAAAACTGTATATATTTTTTGCATATTACTTTTTCATTTTTATCATACAAAGCCTATGTTTATAGGTATTTTGATATTACTTTTCATTTAATTAATTGAATATGATATTCAACAAATGAGAATGTTGTAATTATCAATTTTATAAAATCCTAATCATTATAATAGGAATTTAATTATCAATATTTATTATCATAAAACTATTTTTTTTATTACAACAGATTTAACGCTTATCTATATTTTAATCTAACATATAAACTTCACTCTAAAAAGGCCGAATCATACGATTCGACCTCATTTATATTTATAAAGTAAAGTAATATCTTTACTATTATTCACTATATAACAATAATACTATTTTTTTCTTATAGCACTTAGAAAGATGTTAAGAATGTTAGTGTACCTAAAATAACGCCTGCAAGGTTTGGTACGATTAAAATATAATCACGTTTAGGTGATTTTGTCCAACCATATAATACCCAGATCAAACAGGATACTGCTGCAAATAATGGTTGCCATGGTTGACTAGGTTGACCATGAAGATTAGCAATTATTTGTGGGATATAGGCTAAAAATACAAATACACCAATAAATGCACCAATAGAACCAACTAACATGTTAAATCTTTCTTTTGTCATAGATGACCTCCTTATTCAATATTATATAATTATATTATACACAATATACTATATCATATTTTTTCGATGTAGTCAATTGTGTAAAATTAATCATGCAAATTAGTTTAATTCATATTGCTTTTGATTACACTTATATGTAATTTATATTAAAATCATATAACTAAAATCATATAAAAAACGAGGCCGAATCTTACGATTCGACCTCGTATGTGCTTGTATAGTAGAGTAACCTATCCCTATTATTTACCAGGGAAGAATGGCCATACCATTGGAATGATAATTGCTTACTACGAAGCAAACTAAAATCAATGGAACGCCGGCTTTTTACATAGTCTGTAAATTTGTATTGACCAGGACCAAGTACTAATGTATTTGGAGGTGTACCTACAGGTGTACCGAATGCACAAGATGCAGCAACGCCGATAGCCATCAATACAGCATGAGGGTCAGCGCCCATACCTTTGAGCAATGGAGATACCGATAGAGCCAATAATGCACAAGATGCTGTGTTAGACATGAATTGAGTCATAACACAAGACAATGCAAATAATACTGCTGTTGCAAAGTAAGGGCTAGGTCAGAACCCATAACACCGATTACTGCATTAGCAATCATTTTGCCTGCACCAGATTGATCAAGTGCAGTTGCTACTGGCATCATACCAGCGAATAAGAAGATTGTTACCCAGTCAATAGATGTGTAAGCTTGTTTTTCGTTCAAGCAACCAGTTAATACGCAAAGCATTGCGCCAATAACTGCAACCATGCTCAATGGTAAGTTAATACCATAACCTTTTAGGAAGTCACCTAAAATCATAGCAATGATTACGCCTAAAAGAATAAGACCAGAATATAATTGTTTCTTAGGATCGTTAGAAATATCTTCAGCAGCTACTTCTTGTTCTACATCACCAGCATCTTGAATTTCATGTTTAGGTAATAAATGTTTACCTATGAGCATCATGAAAATGCGATAGTGGCGATAGTCAAAGGAATACCAATCCAAGCAAATTCAAAGAAACCAAATGGTTGTTCACCAAATTTAGTTAATGTACCACTTACAATGATATTAGGTGGTGTACCAACCATTGTAATGATACCACCAATACCTGCAGCAAATGCTAAAGGCATCAATTGACGAGAAGCAGGAATCTTAGCAACAGCACAGATACCAACAACTACAGGAAGTAAAGCAGCTGTTGTACCAGTGTTAGATAAGAATGCGGACATAGTTGCTGTAACAACCATGATTGCAAGCATTAAGCCATTTTCGCTAGTACCAGCATGAGATACTACTGTTTCCCCAATTTTTTGAGCCAAACCAGTGTAGAACAATGCTGCACCAACAACGAACATGCCAGCAAACAACACAACTGTACTATCAGATAAACCAGAGAATACAACCTTAGGAGTAATAATACCCATAAGGCCAAGTGTAATAGCGCCGCCTAAAGAAGTAATAGCTAAAGGAATAATTTCCGTAACAAATAAAACAGCCATGACTGCGAGGACGATTAAGGTTTGTTCTGCAGTACCCATACATCATCATCTCCCTTCAGAGAAATGCACTGATATAGTTATATGAGATATAAAATATAACCTACAATACCAATGGCGGAAGCCATCAAAAAAGTTATCCCATATCCCCTCTTTAGTTTTAGGATACCCAAAAATAAGGTTTCACCTAAAAATCCTCGGCGATTAAACCAAGTATATTTAGTTCTGCGTTGAAACCATTTAGCTTTGCCTTCAACACCGATAATCAGTGCAGTAATAAAAATACAATAAATGCCCAGATAAAACAAATCAGTATTTTTAATTCACAGATAACAAGTGACCACCTCTACTAAATTTAAAGCACTAGAAGGTTATTGTGTGAATGCTTGTATCACCTAATGACCGATCTGAAAAGCATTTATTGCAAATATACCCTATTTATGCATGAATACATAGATTTGAGGGGTTTTTTTATTCACCAATAGGTGTACCTAATTAGGCACACCTTGGTGAATAATTATTTAATTATTAATGGCTAGACAACATAGCAAGCATTGTACCTGCTGCTACTGCTGTACCGATAACGCCAGCTACGTTAGGACCCATAGCATGCATGAGCAAGAAGTTAGCTGGGTTAGCTTTCGCACCTACTACTTGAGATACGCGAGCCGCCATTGGAACCGCGGATACACCGGCAGAACCAATAAGTGGATTTGTTTTACCACCATCTACTAAGCTCATCAATTTACCGAATAATACGCCACCAGCAGTACCACCGATGAATGCAACCAAACCTAAGCAAATGATAAGGAGTGTTTGCACACTTAAGAAGTGTTCCGCACTCATTGTTAAACCAGTACCAGTTGCTAAGAAGATAGTAACAGTATTGATCAACGCATTTTGAGATGTATCGGACAAACGATCAGTTACGCCAGATTCACGGAACAAGTTACCTAACATCAACATACCTAAAAGGGATGTAATGGAAGGAAGCAATAAGGAAATGAAGATCGTAGAAATAATTGGGAATACGATTTTTCAAAACGTGTAACTTCACGCAATTGTTCCATAACAATTTCGCGTTCTTTTTGCGTAGTGAATAATTTCATTACAGGTGGTTGAATCAACGGTACCAAGGACATATAGGAATATGCGGCAACCGCGATAGCACCTAATAAATGAGGAGCTAGCTTAGTAGCTAAGTAAATGGATGTAGGACCGTCAGCACCACCGATGATACCGATAGCAGCTGCTTCTTGAGCTGTAAAGCCAAGCATCATTGCGCCACCTAAAGCAACGAATACGCCGATTTGAGCAGCAGCACCTAAAAGCAATGTTTTAGGGTTAGCAATGAGTGGACCAAAGTCAGTCATTGCACCTACACCAAGGAAAATTAAAGGTGGGAAGATTTCTTGGGAGATACCTGCGCTAATAAGTGCCATAACGCCTTCTTCGAAACCATTACGAGGAATATTAGCAAGTACACAACCAAACGCAATCGGACCCAACAATAATGGTTCAAACTCTTTAGCAAATGCCAAGTACAATAGGATCAAACCTACAAGAATCATAATAGCATTGCCTGTTGTAAATGCGAGGAACCCGCTATCAGTAATAACGGATTGAATCGCAACAGCAAAAAGCCTCCATATGCGTTCCCCTTTCACAAATATAAAATTGTCATATGACGCGGCTCAGCCGCGCCACATACAACTTGGTATTAACCAAGAACAACCATGTCGTCGCCAGTGGATACAGTTTGGTTAGCAGCTACGCGAACTTCTGCAACTACAGCATCATGAGGGCTGCGATTTCGTTTTGCATTTTCATAGCTTCAAGAATCAACAAAGTTTCGCCTTTTTTAACTGCTTGACCAGCGGATACTGCTACAGATAAGATTTTACCAGGCATTGGGCTTTTACAGTTTCAGCACCTGCTGGAACTGGAGCTGCTGCTGCAGCTGGAGCTGGTGCTGGTGCAGGAGCTGCTTTTAGGCTGCTGCTGCTGGGCTGCTTTAGGAGGCTGCTGCAGGAGCCTGCACCTTTTACTTCATTAACTTCTACATCATATGCTGTGCCGTTTACTGTAATGTTGAATTTTTTCATTTTAAATTCCTCCAAAATGTGTAGTGTCTACACAATACTTATAAAATTTTTTTACACATATAAATTGGATAATCTATTAGATTATCTAAAACTGCCAATAATCTTATCGATTACCGCGCAAACGTCCTTCCATTTTCCAATTATAACTTACGATTGGACGGATATGCGCGATTTGATCAGCGGAATAACCCATTGCCGCTAATGCACCAACGATTACTGCTACTACATCTTGAGATGGAGCTTTACCGTTAGTTGTTGTAGCATTGCTCATTACAAATGCCTCCTAAAAATATTATTAACCTCTACCGCTTAAACGACCTTCCAAGCGCCATTTAGCACTGGTTGCTGTAGGTCGAATAGATGCAATTTGTTCAGATGAATACCCCATCGCCACAATGGCACCTACGATAGCTGCTACTACTTCACCCTCATTTTGAGCAGATGCATTTGGTGCAGCCACTGGTGTAGCTGTTGGAGCCGCAACAGGTTTGTTCTTGGTGGTACGTCTTTTTTCTTCTTAGTAGGGTCAATCAAATGAACGATTGTCATCAAAATACCTAAAAGAATCAACACAACAAATACAACTGTCATATTAATGGCCATGATTAACCAAGGATTGGTAGTAACTGCTTGTCCTTCCATAATCATTCCCCTTTCTAAAAAAGTAGTAAAGAAAGGTATCTCCCAAATTCGATGATCTTGTTATCGAATCGAATTATAATGGAATATTACCATGTTTCTTTGGAGCACGGTTTTCGCGTTTGCTTGCAAGCATAGCCAAAGCGTTGATAACTGCTGGACGAGTTTGTTTTGGTTCGATTACAACATCTACGAAGCCACGTTCTGCAGCTTTGTAAGGAGTCGCAAACTCTTCTACATATTTAGCTGTTTTAGCATCTTTATCTTCGTCTTTCTTGAAGATAATATTAGCTGCACCAGCAGGACCCATTACAGCGATTTCGGATGTAGGCCAAGCGTATACTTGGTCAGCGCCCAAATCTTGGGAACACATAGCGAGGTAGGAACCGCCGTATGCTTTACGAGTGATAACAGTAATTTTTGGTACTGTAGCTTCAGAGTAAGCATATAACATTTTAGCACCATGACGAATGATACCGCCCCATTCTTGATTTGTGCCAGGCAAAAGAAACCAGGAACGTCAACGAAGTTAACGATTGGAATATTGAAAGCATCACAGAAACGGATGAAGCGGGCAGCTTTATCGGATGCATTGATGTCCAAGCAACCAGCCATTACTTTTGGTTGGTTAGCAATGATACCAACGGATTGACCGTCAAAACGTGCGAAACAAGTGATAATGTTTGTAGCATAGAATGGTTGTACTTCATAGTATTCGCCATTATCTACAGTAGCTGCGATAACATCTTTCATGTCGTATGGCATGTTACTGTTATCAGGCAACAAGCTGTTCAAGCCTTCGTCTTCACGAGTTGGATCGTCGCCAGTATCTACCAATGGAGCATCTTCCATGTTATTGGATGGCAAGAAGCCTAATAAGTAGCGAATTTGTGCGATGCAATCATCTTCGTCTTCAGCTGCAAAGTGAGCAACACCAGACACGGAGTTGTGAGCCATTGCACCACCAAGATCTTCAGCTGTTACTTCTTCACCAGTTACAGATTTGATAACTGCAGGACCAGTGATGAACATTTGAGATGTGTTTTTAACCATGTAGATGAAGTCAGTTAATGCTGGAGAATATACAGCACCACCTGCACATGGGCCCATGATTACGGAAATTTGTGGAATAACGCCAGATGCATTTGTATTTTCAAAGAAAATTTTACCGTAACCAGCAAGCGCATCTACTGCTTCTTGAATACGGGCACCGCCGGAATCATTGATACCAACGATAGGAGCACCCATTTTCATTGCTAAACGTTGTACTTTAACGATTTTAGCAGCATGCATTTCACCAAGAGAACCACCTTCTACAGTGAAGTCTTGTGCAAATGCATATACTAAACGACCGTCGATAGTACCATAACCAGTTACTACACCTTCGCCTGGTAATTCTTTCTTTTCTTGACCGAAGTTAACACAACGATGTTTAACAAATTGATCAAGTTCAACGAAAGAGTTATCATCGAATAATTTAGCCAAACGTTCACGAGCAGTCATTTTGCCTTGAGCATGTTGTTTCTCAACGCGTTTTTCACCGCCACCAGCTTTAACTTTAGCTAGTTTTCGTGCAATAACTCGATTTTTTCTTGCACTGTTGCCATTATAGCACCTCAAATAAAACTTGTTACAGTATCATTTTATTTCATAAATAATTAAAGTTCAAGCATGCATACATATTTAATATATAACTAGTGATTATATGAATATGTATATCTATTACTCATACATAATGATGTGAATTGGATACTGTATTATTTCATACGTTGACATAATTCAAGCAATACGCCATATATGTTGCTTTTGGATGTAAGAAAGCAATAGATGAACCGCCTGCACCGTAACGAGGTTTTTCGTCAATCATACGAACGCCTTTAGCCATCAAATCAGCAATAGCATTTTCAATATTATCAACGCGCAATGCAACGTGTTGGATACCATCACGACCGCCATTTTTTCGATGAATTTACCAATAGGGCCATCTGGAGTTGTAGTTTCTAAAATTCAAGTTCAGCATCGCCACATGGGAAGAAGGATACTTTTACCTTTTGTTCTTCAACCACTTCATCTTCTGGAAGATGTTCAATACCCAATGCATTTTTATAGAATTCTTTAGTTGCTGCTAAATCATTAACACCAATACCGATGTGATCACTTGTAATACTTTAAAAGCCATTTCGATTATCTCCTTTTCAAGGCTAAATCTCTAATGCTATGTAGTCGCCGTCTACTTTAGCACGCTTGTCATTACGCCGTTAACAACTGTGTATGGATCGCTTTCGCGTTCATTAACAGCTGCCACTTGGCTATTAAATTCGTCGCTTGTAACAATTTTATCAGCTACATAACGACCAATTTGTTCATTAATCATTGCGATGATTTCATCACGAGTACGTTCTGCCCGACGAGATTCCAATTCACCAGAATCTTCAAGATACTCAAAATGTTCATCTAAAGCGTCGATGAGTTCATCTACGCCTTGGTCTTTGCTAGCAATTGTGCGCTTAATTGGTGGGCGCCATTTTACTTCACGAGAATCTAGGTCAAGCATCATTTCAATTTCTACATTCAAACGATCGCAACCATCTCGGTCAGCTTTATTGATAGCAAATACATCGCCAATTTCAAGAATACCCGCTTTGATAGCTTGGATATCATCACCGAGACCAGGAACAAGTACAACCAATGTAGTATCAGCATTTTTTTAACGATATCTACTTCGGATTGACCTACACCTACTGTTTCAATGATTACTAAATCCATGCCAAAGGCATCCATGAGTTTTACAACGTCCGCAGTCTTTTTGGATAAACCACCAAGACTACCACGCGTGCCCATGCTTCGAATAAATACATTTTCATTTAATGTTAAATCATTCATTCGAATACGGTCCCCAAAGATAGCACCACCAGAGAATGGGCTTGTTGGGTCGATGGCAACGATGCCGATTTTTTACCTTGATCTAAATAATGTTTAACAACTTTATCGGTCAAAGTACTTTTACCAGCACCAGGGGCCCCAGTAATACCGAGAATACGTGCATTCCCTGTTTTAGGGTAAATTGCCTTCATAATATCAATGGCATTTTCATACTCGTTTTCTACAGCTGTTATGGACCGTGCTAAGGCTAGTCGGGAACCTTCAAAAAGTTCTTTAACTAAATCCACTCGCCTCACCACCTATCTTAAAATATGGGAATAGAGGGGAGCCAACTATTCAGTTGAACCCCTCTCTTGCCCAATTAATTATTTAACGTTTTCGTTGATGAATTTAACGATATCGCCAGTTGGTGTACCAGGTGTGAATACTGCTGCTACGCCAGCTTTTTCAAGCCAGGGATATCAGCGTCAGGAATAACGCCACCACCGATTACAAGTACATCGCCCATGCCTTTTTCTTTCAAAAGTTCAACAATTTTAGGGAACAATGTGTTATGAGCACCGGAAAGAAGGGATAATGCAACTACATTAACGTCTTCAGAAAGAGCTGCTTCTACGATTTGTTCTGGAGTTTGACGAAGACCAGTGTAGATTACTTCGAAACCAGCATCGCGAAGTGCGCGTGCTACTACTTTTTGCACCACGGTCATGACCATCAAGACCTGGTTTTGCTACGATTACTCTAATACGTTTTTCTGCCATGATTAATTACCTCGAAATTAGCCGATATTATAATGTGGAATGAGCTTCGTATTCACCGAATACTTCGCGCAATACATTACAAATTTCACCCAAAGTAGCATATGTTTTAACTGCATCAAGAATTAATGGCATCAAGTTAACGTTTTCATCAGCTGCACCAGCTTTAAATCAGCTAATGCTTTATCAACTGCTGCTTGATCGCGGTTAGCGCGAACTGCTTGAGTTTTCTTGGATTGGTTAACACCAACGGAAGCATCTACGCGAAGTAAGTCTTTTGGACTTCTTCTTCAACTTGGAATTTGTTTACGCCAACGATTGTGCGCAAGCCAGATTCAACTTCCATTTGCCATTTGTAAGCGGATTCTTGAATTTCTTTTTGGATGTAGCCTTTTTCGATTGCTACTACAGCGCCGCCCATTTCATCAATTTTCTTGATGTATGCCATAGCTTCGTCATAGATAGCGTTAGTCATAGCTTCTACATAGTAGGAACCGCCCAATGGGTCAACTACGTCAGCCAAAACCAGATTCGTAAGCCACGATTTGTTGTGTACGAAGAGCTACTTGTACAGATGCTTCTGTAGGAAGAGCCAACGCTTCGTCACGGGAGTTTGTATGTAAGGATTGAGTACCGCCCATTACAGCAGCTGCAGTTTGAAGAGCAACACGAACGATGTTGTTATCAACTTGTTGTGCAGTCAACATGGAACCAGCTGTTTGAGTATGTACACGAAGCATCATGGATTTTGGTTTTTAGCACCAAAACGTTCTTTCATGATTGTTGCCCATAAACGGCGGGATGCACGGAATTTAGCAACTTCTTCAAGTACGTTGTTATGAGCATTCCAGAAGAAGGAAAGACGACCAGCAAATGTATCAACATCAAGACCAGCTTTCAAAGCTGCTTCTACGTATGCGATACCATCAGCAATTGTGAATGCGATTTCTTGAGCTGCTGTGGAACCTGCTTCACGGATATGGTAACCGGAGATGGAGATTGTGTTCCATTTTGGAACATTTTGAGAACAATATTCGAAGATATTAGTAATCAAACGCATGGATGGTTTTGGTGGGAAAATGTAAGTACCACGAGCTGCGTATTCTTTCAAAATATCATTTTGAATTGTACCTTTCAATTCTGTGGAAGGTACACCTTGTTTTTCAGCTACTGCGATGTACATTGCCAACAAAACGGATGCTGGAGCGTTGATTGTCATGGATGTGGATACTTTACCAAGGTCGATGCCGTCGAACAAGATTTCCATATCTGCCAAAGAGTCAATCGCTACACCTACTTTACCAACTTCGCCTTCTGCAACTAACATCGTCGGAGTCATAACCGATTTGTGTAGGTAAGTCGAATGCACAGGAAAGACCAGTTGCACCAGATTCGATTAGGTAGCGGTAACGTTTGTTTGATTCTTCAGCTGTAGCGAAGCCTGCGTACATACGCATTGTCCAAAGACGGCCGCGGTACATTGTCGGCTGAACGCCACGAGTATATGGGTATTCCCCGGGGATGCCGAGATCTCTTTCATAGTCAAAACCTTCGATATCAACTGGTGTATATACACGGTTGTATTTTAAATTTTGACGTTCTGGAGTTTTTGCACTTTTTTCGTCACAAAGTTTGTTGTACTCAGCAATTTGGGCTTTTAAGTTTTCGTAAGCCATGTTTTCATCATCCTCCTAAAAAAAAACAGGTTATTTTTTTCATGCTTCCAGTTTCTGTGAAGCGTTTATGCCAAGAAAGAGCTTCATCAAGCAACATTGGTGTATGGGCATTCTTTGTTGCAGCTAATGCTTTTCTAGGTATTCAGTTAACATAGGTTTGTAGTCTGGGTGAGCACATTTTTCAATGATCAAACGAGCTCTTTCCACTGGGCTCAAACCACGGCAGTCAGCAACACCTTGTTCTGTACAGAAAATCATAGTGTCATGTTCTGGATGATCCACATGAGATACATATGGAACGATAGAACTGATGTCGCCATTTTTAGCAACGGAGTTAGTACAGAAAATAGTGAGATATGCACTACGTGCAAAGTCACCAGAACCACCAACACCATTCATCATTTTGCTACCCATAATATGAGTAGAGTTTACATTGCCAAAAATATCAAATTCGATAGCGGTATTCATGGCAATGACACCAATACGGACGAGCAATACCAGGGTTGTTGGAAATTTCTTGTGGACGAAGAATGATTTTTTTACGGTATTCATCAATATTCGCATAGAAACGTTTCAACCCATCTGGAGAAGGACTTAATGCAGTACCAGAACATACAGTTACTTTACCAGCATCGATCAAGTCAAACATACCATCTTGGATTACTTCTGTATAAATGGACAAATCTGTGAATGGGCCTTTAGCAAGACCACTGATTACCGCATTCGCTACGGAACCTACACCAGATTGTAATGGAAGCAAGTTTTTAGGTAAACGACCTTCTGCAATTTCTTGTTCAAAGAATTTGATAAGGTGTTGACTCATTGCTTTTGCATCATCATCGATAGGTGCCAAAGGTCTTGTTGTATCAGGAACATCACAAGGTACTACTGCAACAATTTTACTTGGATCACAAGGAATTGCTTCAGTACCAATACGATCGCCAGGTGTTTCCAATGGAATTGGTTTACGATATGGTGGATCAAGTGGTTCATAGATATCATGCATACCAACCAAGGATAATGGTTGGGATACATTCACTTCTACGATAACTTTTTTAGCTTGGCTAACAAATGTTGGAGAGTTACCAACAGATGTAGTTGGAACAATGGAGCCATCTTCGTTGATTTGGCAGCTTCAATAATTGCTACATCTAAATCACCAAAAAACCATAACGAACATTTTGTGCCATTGTGCTTAAATGCATATCAATGTATTTAACATCTCCGCTATTTAAAGGCTTTACGTGTATCCCCATTTGTTTGATATGGAAACGACGATTAATACCATTAGCACGAGTTAACGCACCATCAGCTTCATCACCTACGGAAGCACCTGTCCACAAATCAATTTTGAATGGTTCTTTTTCCATTCGTTCTGCCAATGCCAATGGCACAACTTTTGCATAACCAGATGGTGTAAAGCCGGAAATACCAACTTTATCGTTAGGGTTAATCAACTGAGCTGCATCATAAGCAGTGACAATTTTACCTTGGAGGTCCGCATTTTTTAACGCGGTCTTTGATGTCTATCACCATTACCATCTCCTTTAAAAGTAACATTGTTAAACGACAGTTTGATCTCTTTGGTCGGTCGTTCCTTAAACCGACTTCATCGTAGTCCACATCCAACGTATTGTCAACTTATATGACTAAAATGTATTTTTTTATACATTTTATGGGTGCATTATGATTAAAATGCATAGGATTTTCATATATTCACATAAGTTTTATTCACATCGCTATAACTCACAGGAATTATCGATTTATGGCATATATTGATGTTTTTCAATTAAATCGAACTATCTCAATACAATATATAGACCCTTTTCAATATAAAAAAAATAATATACACACAAGAACTAGACCATACACCTCCTATAAAATACAAAGATATACAAAAACCGGTTTTCAAATGTCAACGATAATGTTCAATTATTCTAACATTAGAAAACCGGTTATAACCTCTTAATACATACCTACCTAAGGTATGTATAAATTATACCATATTATGAAATTATATATCTACTATAAAACATACTAATTATACAAGCTACTGAAATTTGTAGATTTATCAGCAGAAAGTTGAACTTTCACAAAAGGCCCCTACCCAGCCAAACAATTGCCAAAAACAATAGTAACTTGATGACTGTATAGCTCAAAATCAGACAATCCACTAAATAAAACACCTATAGCTCAACGCTCCTACACCAATTTGCAGCTTGACGGAATATATCCCCTTTAAGTCTTATAGATGTAATAACATGACCTACGATAACTGCTAGGAATGATAGCAATCCGGGAATACCTGTTTCAGCCAACATATTTAAGGTATAAATTATGGGCATGATACATCAAGACGTTAGGACCTTGAATATAGTAATTATAGTCTGGATATACTAAATAAAATGTATTCCACCCAATACCAAAGATAGGGTTTTCTCGTACGATATACATAGTACTATCCCATAAGGCCCATCGAAGATCAGCGGATGTATCATGACCTTGGAATATAGACCACAGCCTTGAAGCTATTTCACCATCATAAAAGTACAAAATTATTGGCACTGCTAACAGGGATAAGAATAATCTTCGTTCTACAAAATTGCCCAATACAAAATCATCGCTCGAAGCTAATCCAAATTCCCCGAGAATAGGTTAATAGCATCGTTAAGAATAATATAATACCTATAATTAGCATTGAAATAACTTCGCGCGTACGATTTTCCTTCATATATACCAAGAATATAACTGATACATACGCTGAGTACCATCAATAGATAGGCGCCCAATAAATTAGGATTTTTAATGTAGACGACATGCGACGCATCAATTTAGGGAACTGTGCTGCATCAACCCATTCTTTTATATGTATATTAGGAACAAATATATATTGATAAGCACCTATGATACACACTAGAACTGCAGTACCTAAAAAGGCACGAAGAAAATAGTTCCACTGTTTAGGCGTTTGAATGTATGTACGAACTAAATAATACATACCGCCACTGGCCACAATTTGATAAAACCAACTTTGAATTGACCAATCCCAATTTTCTGACACTATAGAAGATAAGCCAGTCCATACCACAAAAGATCATAACAGACCAAGATAAATAGCCTGTTGGTAAGCTCAAAGATTTACTAGATATTAAATCATATAATGCAAGTCCTATCGCCAACCAAAGGAGCACATCACCCACCATTGGTTGCAAAGGCATGGCCACAACAACACCATAAATTAAACGTTCAATATAGAATGTAATTCTTTCTGATTAGGAATAAGTGAGAGTTCCATAGGCTCACCTTAGTGACTCATCTCATGGTTAAACCACTGACGAGCATCTCTAAAATATATAAAGAACCACAAACAGTGATAATATCACCAGCTTTTGTATGTTTATAGGCTAAAGCCAATGCGTCTTCAACAGAATCTGCTGTTTGCGCTATAGCTTTTGGAACGATGTGACGTATTTTCTCAACCAAAACCTCTGGCACTTCTGTCCTATCTGTTGGTGCAGGTACAACTAGAACTGTATCGCCCGATTTAACAACTTCGCGGATAATAGCATCTTGATTTTTATCTTTAAAATTGCCATCACAATCGTTTTTGGGGTGTCCTTAAATAATTCATTGTAGGTCATGGCTGAAAGATTCAGCCCTGCCGCATTGTGAGCACCATCAAAGATAAAGGTGCGATCTAAGCCTCGTTTAACTTCAAATCGCCCCGCCCACGTAGTGCAGAGGCAAATCCTTCTCGCATCGTTTCTTCACTGATGTTAGTATCTTCTTTCATCAGTAAACGTACAGCCATTAATGCACAAGCAAGATTAACAGATTGGTGGATACCAGCCATCGTCGTAAACAACATTGCAGGGCGGTATCGTTAGTACTAACCGTAATCATTTGACCCACCAGGTTACAGCACTACGGCTATCGATACCAAAGTCTTTTTGAAAGCATACACTCTAGCATGTTTCTTTTAGCTGCCTCTTCAATGAATTTAAGAGGAGCATCTTGTGCAGCCGTTACAACAGGAATTTTAGATTTAATAATCCCTGCCTTGTGATGCGCAATCTCTTCAATAGTATCACCACAATACGCTTGATGGTCTATTGTTACATTGGTAATAACCGATACCTTTGGTGTCACGATATTAGTAGAATCTAGTAATCCACCTAAACCAACTTCCACCACCGCATAGTCACATCTTGTTCTTTGAAGAATCAAAAAGGCAGCGGCCGTCAAAATTTCAAATTGTGTTGGCGCTTCTATTCCGTTAGTAATGATAGTATCTACTGCCACTTTTACACGACTAATTAGATTACCAAAGGCTTCCTCTGTTATATTTCCATCATTGATTTGAATTCGCTCCGTATAGGATTGAAGGTGAGGCGATGTAAATCGCCCCACCCGTAATCCACTTGTAAACAGTGCGTAGGAAATATATGAGGTAACCGAGCCCTTACCATTTGTACCTGTAACATGAACAATTTTATAATCTTCTTGTGGATTCCCCAAGGGCTTCCATAAGCGCCGTAATTCGTTCAAGGCCAGGTTTAATACCAAATGAAGATGCCTGTTCTAAATAGGCTAAGGCCTCTTGATATGTCATATAAACCTCCTATTATAAGGTTTCAAGGAACGCTTCACGTTCCAATAACGCTTGTTGTTTTTGTTTATATTCTTCTAAGTTTTTTTTTTCTTTTGCTACTACAGCTTCTGGTGCTTTTGCGAGGAAACCTTGATTGAACAATTTACCTTCCAAACGGGAAATTTCTTTTTCCATTTGGATTTTTCCTTTTGCAATACGCTCTCTTTCTTTTCACCGTCAATCAAGTCTTTAAGTAAGAGATATACTTCCATACCATTTACAACAGTTACAGTCGCATTTTCTGGTTTTGGATCATCGGCACCAAGAATTGTTACCTTCTCAGCCCAAGCCAATGTTACGAAGTAATCACTATGTTCTGCTACAGTTTTAGCTAATGCTTCATCTGTTGGTGCTACGATAACCTCAGCTTTTTTTTGCCCTAAAGGCACATTCATTTCAGCACGCATGTTACGAATACCTTTGATGGCATCCATCATAACTTCCATTTGACGTGCTGCAGCCTTCAAGATTATCAAATTTTAATGCTTCAGGCCATTTTGCAACAACGATGCTATCCCCTTCATGAGGCAAATGTTGCCAAATATGTTCTGTTACGAACGGCATAAATGGATGTAATAATTCAAGCATATGACGCAAGATTGTTACAAGTAAATATTGAACAGTACGACGATCGCGTTCATTACCATCACTATATAAACGAGGTTTCGCTAATTCAATATACCAGTCGCAATAGGTGTTCCAAATGAAATCATATACGGAGCTAGCCGCTTCACCAACTCAAATTTGTCAAGATTAGACGTTACACTTTGTACTGTTTCGTTATATTTTTGAACAATCCATTGATCTGCTAATGTCAAATCATCTGCAGTTGGAATGAAACTTTCATCATAATTCGTAAATTCATGAGAACGAATTTAGAAGCATTCCAAATTTTATTTGCAAAGTTGCGGTTTGCTTCCACACGTTCCATATAGAAACGCATATCATTACCTGGTGTGTTACCAGTAACAAGAGTAAAGCGCAATGCATCGGCACCATATTGGTCGATAACTTCAAGAGGATTAATACCATTGCCCAAAGGATTTACTCATTTTGCGGCCTTGGCTGTCGCGAACAAGACCATGAATAAATACATGTTTGAATGGAATTTCATGTTCGAACTCAAGAGCCATGAAAGATCATACGAGCAACCCAGAAGAAGATGATATCGTAACCAGTTACGAGAACACTTGTTGGATACCATTGTTTAAGCTCTGGAGTTTGTTCAGGCCACCCCATGGTAGCAAATGGACACAAGCCAGAGCTGAACCATGTATCTAAAACGTCTGGATCTTGTGTAACATGACCGTGGCAATGAGGACATTCAGTAATGTCTTCACGACTAACAATAGTTTCACCACAGTCATCACAGTACCATGCAGGAATACGATGGCCCCACCATAATTGACGAGAAATTGTCCAGTCCCGAATATTTTCAAGCCAGTTTACATAAGTTTTTGTAAAACGTTCAGGAACAAACTCTACTTCGTGGTCTTTAACAACCTTTAAGAGCTGGCTCTGCCAATGGTTTCATATCTACAAACCATTGTTTAGATACCATTGGTTCAATAATTGTATTACAACGAGAGCAATGACCTACCGCATGGTCATGATCGTCGATTTTTCAAGCAAGCCTAATTCTTTAAGTTCTGCTACTACTTGTTTACGAGCTTCTTCACGAGTCATGCCATTAAATTTGCCAGCACCTTCATTCATTGTCGCATCATTGTTCATAACAACGATGGATTCCAAATTATGACGTTGGCCCATTTCAAAGTCATTAGGGATCATGAGCAGGTGTAATTTTTACACAGCCTGTACCGAAGCTAGCATCTACATAATCATCGGCAATTACAGGAATTTCGCGATTAACAAATGGTAAAATCAATGTTTTGCCGATGAGGTCTTTATAACGATCATCATCAGGATTTACTGCTACTGCTACGTCACCGAACATTGTTTCTGGACGTGTGGTAGCAACAACAACGAAACGATTATCTTCACCTTTTACAGGATATTTAATATGCCATAAGTGTCCATGTTCGTCTTCATGTTCAACTTCAACATCAGATAAAGCTGTAGCACAACGAGGGCACCAGTTGATGATGCGTTCACCGCGATAGATTAAGCCTTTTTCATAAAGGCTTACGAATACTTCACGCACTGCATGATAATACCCTTCATCTAATGTAAAGCGTTCGCGAGACCAGTCACAAGATGCGCCTAAGCTACGAATTTGTTTTACAATAGTATCGCCGTATTCTTTTTTCCATTCCCATACGCGTTCTACAAATTTTTCACGGCCTAAATCATAGCGAGATTTGCCTTCTTCTTTAGCAAGCATTTCTTCTACTTTAATTTGTGTAGCAATACCAGCATGGTCAGTACCTGGCATCCACAATACATTGTAGCCTTGCATGCGTTTGAAACGAATAAGGATATCTTGCAATGTATTATCTAAAGCATGGCCCATGTGCAACATACCAGTTACATTAGGAGGCGGCAACACGATACTAAATGGTTCTTTATTAGTGTCTACTTCTTCGTGAAAGTATCCTTGGTTTTCCCAATATGAATACCATTTCCCTTCTATTTCACCGGGGTTATAAGTGGTTAAATTTTCGTAGGTTTTCATCGTTCCTCCTAAATAAACTCCTTAGCGCTTCATAATCTTAGCCAATACAAATAGGCTCGTTTCATATAGCAATATCATAGGCAATGCAATCATCGTTTGAGAGAACATATCCGGTGTTGGTGAAATGACAGCACCTATGATAAAGGATATAAGAATAAATATCTTTCGCTTCGTTTTTAAAAAACGTGATGTAATTAAGTTGAAATATCCCAAGATGATTAAAATCAACGGCAACTCAAAGATAAATCCAAAGGGTAGAACAAAGGACAATACAAAGTCCATGTACTGACCAATGGAAAATAACGGTTGTAATTCGTCTGTAGCAAAGCCCATAAAAACTTAACGGCTGCTGGTAGTACAAGAAAATAAGAAAATACAATACCTATGCCAAATAGACCTATTGCAACTGGTAAAATCCAGTTAGATAGCTGCTTTTTCTCGCACCAGTAAGGGCGGGCTTAACAAATAGCCAAATCTGATGCAATATAATAGGCAGCTATAATAAGACCACCTACTATGGATACCTTCATATAGGTAAAGAAGGCTTCAGTCGGTTTCATATAATAAAGCTTACCAGCTGGCTTTAGGAGTATTTCCAATAAGAAGTCTACATAATAATAAGAAATACATGTTCCTATGACTACTGCAACAGCCATTATAATAAGGCGCTTTTTCGCAATTCAGATAGATGGCCTACAAGGGATATTTCCCTCGCCTCGTCCATCATTTTCTGTTCCATCTCAGTATAAATTGGTTCGTCCTCAGGTTCCTCAGGAACCTGTTGTTTTACCACCTTATACTGTTCTTGTTCAGCCTTTTAATTTGGCTTCGCGACGCTTTTGACGAACTACACTATCAAAAGAAGGTTTTTGTATGGGATATTCGAAGTCCGGTTTTGGTTCGAATGGTTCCATATTATACCTTTCTATCAGCTAAATTCTCTACCGCCATCACAAGAAATTCCTTGCCTGGGAAATCACGAACAGCGTCGAGTGCTGCCAAAGCATCTTTGCAATATTGATCAGCTACAGCTAATGTATTATCAATACCGCCTTGACCGATAACATAGTCGATAATAGCCTGCTCATCGCCGCCATTATTCAAGGCTTTAATATCCTCAAGCAATTTATCTTTATTGTCATCATTAACGATACTTAGCAACGGATATGTCAATAAACCTTCGCGAAGATCATTCCCCACTGGTTTTACCAGTCGTCGTCTCTGTTGTTTCACGATAATCCATAATATCATCAGTAATTTGGAATGCCATGCCCAGAGCATGACCATATTTTTTCAACTGAACGATTTCAGATTCGCTCCAGCCCCTAATAGGCCACCAAGTTCCATACAGCCTTCCATAAAGTCAGCTGTTTTCTTTTGGGTCTTAGTCATATACCGTTCAATCCCTTGATCGATGCGATACACATCTTCCATCTGCATAAACTCGCCTTCCACAAGGCAAGTAATGATATGTGAAAAAATCTGCAAATATTTCATATTAGGCATTTCAGATACAATTTGGAATGCTTTGGCAAACAAGTAGTCCCCACTAAGGATGGCTACCTTATTGCCTTTGTGCATATGTATAGTATCTTCACCTCGACGAATCTCTGCTTGATCTAAACACATCATCGTGAATCAAAGTCGCTAAATGAAGCATCTCTACGGCTTCAGCAATTTTAATACGCTGACGTTCTACAGATGTACCTGCATTAGCAATCAATAAACATAATTGCGCGCGCAAACGCTTGCCACCTGCAGCAGATAATGGTCGAATCAGTGCATTAAAGTCTTCTGCACCTGTATTAAAAAGATGATGCAAGAGACTCTTCCACACCCTCTAAATCTAGAGCAATGCGTTCCATAATCTCTAATTCATTGGTTTGACTCATGCTTCATCTCCTACTAGAACTTTATTGATGCGTTGTTGTAAAAGTTCACGTCCTGTGTGTTTTAAGGAGCTATATAAAATAGGCGGTGTATTCGTTGGATACATTTCCTTAATTTTAGTCAAGTTTCGCAGACTTCTCTTTAGCCGTTAGTTTGTCAGCTTTAGTAACTACAATTTGTAATGGTACACCAGCCTCAATAAGCCAATCATAGGCCACCTTATCGATAGGCATCTCTGGATGACGGCCATCGATAAGTAAGCACAACAACATCAATCGTTCAGAATGTAAAATATAATCGGCAATAAAGGAAGACCACAAGTTGCGGTTTCCCTTATTTGTCTTTGCAAAACCATAACCAGGAAGGTCTACGAGAAACCAGTTATATCTGCGTTCCTCTGTTTCAGAAATATCCTCTTTTGATTCAATATCAAAGTAGTTAATTGTCTTAGTCTTACCTGGTTGGCCACTAACGAGAGCCAACCCACGATAATTACACAACGAGTTAATCAACGAAGATTTGCCCACATTAGAGCGCCCGATGAAGGCTATTTCCACAGTATCCCCTTCAGGATATTGATCAGCCTTAACACAGGAAGTATTATATTTTGCTGCTATAATACGAGGCCCCTTCGGTTCTTTTCGTGTATATTGTGGTTTTGGGCCCATTTGTTTAGTGGATTTTTCTTTTTTTGCATTACACAAGTGCCTTTGCTAATACTTCATCCATTGTCTTAACTGGCGTAATAATGAGACCGTCTTTTACAATATCAGGTAATTCTGCAATATCCTTTTCATTACCTTTTAGGAATCAATACTTCTTTAATACCATTAGACAAGGCTGCTAATAACTTTTTCTTTTAAACCGCCGATTGGTAGTACACGGCCACGCAATGTAATTTCACCAGTCATGGCAATATCAGAACGAACCTTGCGATTTGTTAAAATAGATACCATAGCCAATGTCATTGTAATACCTGCGGAAGGGCCATCCTTAGGTGTTGCACCTTCTGGCAAGTGAACGTGAATATCGAGTTTCTTATAGAAATCATCTTCAATTTTTAAGGCTTTTGCATTGTGGCGAATATAGCTCATTGCAGCTTGACCAGACTCTTGCATAACCTTACCTAAGCTACCCGTTAATGCAAGTTTACCTGTACCGTTCATAGTTGTTGCTTCGCATGGCAATACAACGCCACCTACAGAAGTCCAAGCTAGACCATTTACATAGCCAATTTGCGGTTTCTTTTCGCGCTCTTGGTCAACAAAAATTGGTGCACCCAAGAATTCGGGAAGATTTTTTGTCGTTACTTTCGGTGCATCCCCACCTTCTTCAACGACTTTATAAGCAATCTTACGACAAATCTTAGCAATCGTTTTTTCTAAGGTACGAACACCCGCTTCACGAGTATATTCGGAAACTACCTTTTTCAACACTGCATCAGATAATTTAACCTTGTAATCTTCAAGGCCATTTTTCTTGATTTGTTTAGGTACTAAATAGCGCTTAGCAATTTCTAATTTTTTCTTGTTCCATATAGCTAGATAATTCGATAATTTCCATACGATCTAACAATGGACCAGGAATATTGGATGCAACATTAGCCGTTGTAATCCAGAATACTTCGGAGAAATCAAATGGTACTTCAATGAAGTGATCACTAAATGTGCTATTTTGTTCAGGGTCCAATACCTCTAACAATGCAGAGGATGGATCGCCTTTATAATCAGATGCAAGTTTATCAATTTCATCCAATAAGAATACAGGGTTCTTAGTGCCTACATTCTTGAGGCCTTGAATCATACGACCAGGCAATGCACCAATATACGTACGGCGATGGCCACGAATTTCGGCTTCATCACGAACACCACCTAAAGATGCACGGATGAACTTACGGTTCATTGCTTTAGCTATAGACGTAGCCAAGGATGTTTTACCAACACCTGGTGGTCCAACTAAGCAAAGAATGGAGCCACTATTCTTACCAGTTAAGTTACGAACAGCTAAGAATTCAAGGATGCGTTTCTTAACCTTTTCAAGGCCATAATGATCAGCCTCAAGCATATCATGAGCTTCTTTAATATCTAAGCGATCCTCAGTCAATTCGTTCCAAGGTAACGCTAACACCCAATCTAGGTAATTGCGCAAAATAGTTGCTTCTGGCATCAATTGAGGCATGCGACTATAACGAAGATTTCTTTATCGATACGTTCATGTACATCTTCGCTAAGGTTGAGTGCTTTCAATTTAACACGTAACTCTTCTGCTTCTTCCTCTGGATCTCCTTTGTCACCCAACTCATCGTGGATAACTCGAATTTTTTCACGCAAGAAATATTCTTTTTGCGCTTTTTCCATAGATTGACGAACTTGATTATTAATGGAATTTTCCAAATCAGAAATTTGTAATTCCATATTCAAGATGCCTACGATCATATTTAAACGACGAGCTACGGATAACTCTTCAAGTAACTCTTGGCGTTTAGTATTATTAATAGGCAACAAGAACGCAACTTGGTCAGCTAATTCACAAGGGTCACGTAATTCCATAACCCGTGTTACGCCTTCATCGGTAACAGATTTGGCCTCTTCAGCCCATTCGCCAAACTTAGATTGCACTAAACGACGATAGGCTTCTAACTCAACATCGTCTTCAAATTCGGAGGCTACACGTTCGTAGTCCCCTACATAGTACGGATCCATACTTGTTATATTCATTACGCGAATACGTGTAATGCCCTCTACAAGAACACGTACAATACCACCTGGCAAGCGTAACATTTGTTTAATTTTTACTAATGTACCCATTTGGGCTAAGTCATGAACAGTTGGCGAATCAACAGCATCATCCTTTTGGCTGACAACTGCTAAAATGCGATCCTCGTTCATTGCGGCTTCTACCGCTTTAATGGATTTGTCTCGACCGATATCGAGGTGAATCACGATATTCGGGTATACAACCATGCCTCTAAGGGGTACGGTTGGAATCCCAATTTCGAGTAAATTCATACTTCCTCCAGGTATTTATATTATGAAAAGAAACTCATTCCTACACAGAAATGAGTTTCTTCGAATTACGATTTCAACTGGATGTCTTGGTCTGCCTCATTTTTTGAGTATAGGTTCACCTGTGCTCAACACGGATTCACGATTAACTATGCACTTAGTTACTTCCGGCATAGAAGGAACTTCAAACATAACGCGTTTCATCACCTTTTCAATGATAGCACGCAAACCACGAGCACCTGTTTTTCGCTGTAATGCTTCATCAGCGATTTCTTCTAATGCATCTTCAGTGAAAGTTAATTCTACACCATCAAGGGATAGAATTTTTTCATATTGTTTTGTTAATGCATTTTTAGGCTTTGTCAAAATTTGGATCAATGCATCTCTATCCAATTGATCTAATGTTACCATTACTGGCAAACGACCAATGAACTCAGGGATTAAGCCAAACTTCAATAAATCTTCAGGTACAACATCCTTCAAGATAGCCGATATATTACGTTCTTCTTTACGTTGTACATCTGCACCAAAACCAAGGGTTTTCTTAGCGGTACGCTTAGTAATAACCTTGTCCATACCATCAAATGCACCACCACAAATAAAGAGAATATTTGTAGTGTCAATTTGAAGCATTTCTTGATTTGGATGCTTTCTACCACCTTGAGGCGGAACAGAAGCTACGGTACCTTCTAAGATTTTAAGTAATGCTTGTTGTACGCCTTCACCAGACACATCACGTGTAATGGAAGGGTTCTCAGACTTACGTGCAATCTTATCAATTTCATCGATATAAATAATGCCACGTTCAGCCTGAGTTCTATATCATAATCTGCAGCTTGGATAATTTTGAGCAAGATATTTTCCACATCTTCCCCTACATAACCAGCTTCAGTTAAGCTTGTAGCATCTGCAATAGCAAATGGTACTTCTAGCATTTTCGCTAAGGTTTGAGCCAATAGTGTTTTACCACTACCAGTAGGACCAATGAATAAAACATTAGCCTTTTGTAATTCTACATCATCAACTACATTATCTGTTTGTAAACGTTTGTAGTGATTATATACAGCCACAGCTAAAGAGATTTTAGCATCATCTTGACCAATAACATATTCGTCAAGATGAGCTTTAATTTCTCTCGGCGTTGGCAATTCTTTTAAGTTGAAGTCGTCCGTCTCTACGTCACCTAACTCATCAGCAATAATACGTTCACATACTTCAACGCATTCATCACAAATATATACGTTAGGACCCGCTACTAATTTGCGGACTTCTTCGCTTGTGCGTCCACAAAAACTGCAGCGCATAGTGTCTTTATCTTTTTGCCAATGGGCGCCTCCATTACTTGCTTTCTACAGGTTCTCTTGTGAGCACCTCATCAATTAAGCCGTATTCAACGGCATCCTGAGCACTCATGAAGTTATCGCGATCTGTATCGCGCGCTACAACCTCAATATCTTGTCCACTGCGAGAAGCTAAGATACCATTTAATTCTTCACGCATACGAAGAATCTCACGGGCATGGATTTCAATTTCAGATGCTTGCCCTTGAACACCACCTAATGGTTGGTGAATCATAACGCGTGCATGAGGCAACGCATAACGTTTGCCCTTGGCACCTGCTGTTAAAAAGCACGGCCCCCATGCTTGCTGCAGAGCCTACACAAATGGTAGACACATCTGGTTTAATATATTGCATCGTATCATAAATAGCCATGCCGGCAGTTACAACACCACCGGGGCTATTAATATACAAATGGATATCCTTATCTGGATCCTCTGCTTCTAGGAATAACATTTGCGCAATAACCGCATTTGCTACATTATCATCAATAGGTCCACCTAGGAAGATAATGCGGTCCTTTAACAAGCGAGAGTAAATATCATAGGAACGCTCACCGCGTTCACTTTGTTCAACTACGATTGGTACATACATATATTCACCTTTTCATGTACCTAGTTGAGCAAACTATTATTTAGCCGCTTCAGCGCCTTTTGCATTATCAATAATGAATCGAGCTGCTTTTTTGCGAGCTACAGAGCCTGCCAACATAGCTACACGACCTTCTTTTGCAATAATATCCCAAACTTCTTTAGGATCTGCCCCAAAGTTTTGAGCCATAATGAAGATTTCACGGTTCATATCATCTGGAGTTACTTCGATGCCTTCAGCAGTTGCGATAGCGTCTAATACTAAATCAGCGCGTACGTTTTCAGCTGCGGAATCTTTGTATTCAGAACGTAAATCTTCGATAGTTTTGTTGGAGAATTTCAAGTAGTCATCAAGTTTCAAGCCACGGCCTTCCATGTTCATAGCCAATTCTTGAATCATTTGTTCTACACGATCTTCGATCATTACTTCTGGGATTTCAACAGTTGCATTTTTAACAGCTGTTTGAATCAAGTCAGCATTGTAAGTATCGATTGCGCGACGGGAAGCTTCTTCTTCCATTTTAGCGCGAAGATCTTTTTTCAATTCTTCAATAGTTTCGTAAGAGCTTGCTTCTTTTGCGAACTCGTCGTTCAATTCAGGCAACTCTTTACGTTTGATATCATGAATATGAGTTTTGAATTCTGCTTCTTTACCAGCAAGTTCTGCTACGAAGTAGTCTTCAGGGAATGTTACTTTTACAGTTACATCATCGCCAGCTTTAGCGCCGATCAATTGATCTTCGAAGCCAGGAATGAAGCTACCAGAACCGATTTGCAATGGGTAGGATTTACCTTCACCACCATCGAATGGTTTGCCATCAACGGAACCAGCGAAGTCGATTACTGCGAAGTCGTCTTTTTTGAATTGTAGCGCCTTCTTCAGCAACAACCATTTTTGCTTGTTGTTCACGGATGTTGTTCAATTGTTCTTCGATTTGTTCATCAGTTACTGTAGCATCTTGTTTTTCAGCTTCTAAGCCTTTGTAGTCGCCAAGTTTAACTTCAGGGCGTTTAGTTACAGTAGCTTTGAAAATCAAGTCTTTACCTTCTTCGAATTGTTCGCGTTCGATTTCTGGTTCAGATACAGGAACGATATCATTTTCACGAAGTGCAGCACTGTAGTTTTGGCTAGCCAATACTTCGAATGCTTCTTCCATGATAGCGTCTTTGCCGAAGTTCATTTCCAAAATACGGCGAGGTGCATGACCTTTACGGAAGCCAGGAATGTTTACTTGACTTGCAATGCGTTTTACAGCTTGCTTAATGCCTTTATCTACTTCTGCTGCAGGTACTTCAATAGTTAACGTTACTACGTGTTGATCAACAGGATTTACAGTTGCTTTCATTTAAAATATGTCCTCCTCGAAGGGCAATACGCCCAAATTTCTGTAGTATATTATGCACTCCTAATAATAACATAAATGCAAAGTCAATGCAATTCTTCTCAATTTACACTAAAAGACCACCCCTGAAACGGGTGGTCTTTCTATGTTCTACATAATTATGCGAATTAGTTATCTTTAGCAATCAATTTGATAATGTCACGACGAGACAAGATACCAATCAAATGGTAATCCTTTATCTACAACAGGAACATTTTTCAAATGTTGATCAAGCATAACAGATACAATTTCCTCTACATCTTTATCCGGTGTAGTTGTAATGACTTCGTCGGTCATCAACTCATGAACGTGAGATGCTAACAATTTTTGAATTGCGCATTATATTCGCCAATGCCATTGTAATAAATACTAGCGCCCAACACATTTACATAGTGAGGTACATGAGGGCGAACTTTTTTATAAAGCAAATCACCTTCAGAAATAATACCTAATAATTTATTGTTGTCATCCACTACGGAAACAGCTGTTAAATTATATTTTACCAATAAGTCAGCCACATCAGAAATCGGCGCATCCTTGCCAACAGTAACAGGGTATTTATTCATTACTTCTTGAATTTTCATAGTGAATTCCTCCTTCAAATACATCTTGCTTTATTATACTATTCGACATAGCATAATAAAACTCCTTTTTTTATAAGAATATTATATAAATAATTTATAAGTCTATTACCAATGATATGGTTCGTTACGATTAATCTTAGAGGCTCTATAAATTTGCTCTACTAGCAATAAGCGTACCATTTGATGGGTAAAGGTCATTGGGCTAAAGGATAATTTATAATTTACAGATCTACGTAGTTCATCGCTTACCCCAAAAGCACCGCCAACGATGAACGCCATATCGCTAACACCATCTACTTCTAATTTTTACAGTCTTTGCTAAGTCTTCAGAGGACATTGTCTTACCGTACACATCGAGTAATACTGTATAAGCACTCTTCGGAACCGCTTTTAATAAACGCTCACCTTCTTCTGCAACGACTTGTTTTCGATCCGCATCACTCGGCTTATCGCCAATTTTACTTTCATTTAATTCAGTAATAGTAATACCACCATAAGGCCGCATGCGCTTTACGAATTCCGCAACACCATCCCGCAGATAAGCATCTTTTAACTTTCCGATACAAACTACATAAAATCTCATTTTCTACCTCTTTACAGATTGCATAGACACAATTTCATTAGGCTGACCATGTTGTAATTTCATTTCCGGTCCAATGCGTACGCCACCGTCTACGAGCATTTTTCCAATCGTTTGAGTTACTAAAACTGCATTATTATTGTTTTCAGAACGATGGGCCAGAATAACTTGCATAAAATCAGGCCGCTTCATCATAAGCAAGGCTTGAGCCTGCCATTTCGTTGCTTAAATGGCCTTCATCACTGGCCACCCGTTGTTTCAAAAAAGGTTGATACGGTCCAAAGCGCAACATATGAGGATCATAATTAGCCTCTAGTACTAGCAACGTACTATCATCCAGTCTATGTAATATATCATCAGAAATGATACCTGTATCGGTCACGACTGTAGCCTTGTCGTTTCCAGAAAATACATTTATTCCGATTGGATCTGCTGCATCATGACTCACTGCAAAAGGTTCTACAATGAGATTCCCCAAGGTCAAACTCCCTTTAGTCAGTTCAATTAATTGATTCTTTGGTACGACGAGCTTTTGTCTTGTATTTCACGCCACGTCCCCTGTTTCGTATACACAGGAATATCAAATCGTTTCAACAGTTGTTGTAGCCCTGCAATATGATCACTATGCTCATGACTGATAAATATGCCCTCTACCTGTGCCATATCGATATGCAATTCTTTTTAATCCATTTACGATGCGCCGACAGCTAATGCCTACATCGTGCAATATGACGGAGTTCCCTTTTTTATTATTGTACAATTGCCCTTGCTACCACTAGCAAGGACATGGACCTCCAACGGTGAGGATTCACTCATCAAAACACTCCATATACTTAATCATAATTCTTTACATATTTTTGTGAAAGTCAGTGACTTAGTTATTCGATATAACTATTGTATTAAGTTATATAACCCTAAACTATCATGACTTGCTTTCAGATAAGTCAGTCAAACGCTCTACAAAGTAAGCCATATTTGACTCTATGTCCGGACCTCTACGGAACATATCGCCCCCAACGAGGAACATCGTATCATTGCCATACAACTTAACTAGTTCATTAAGACGAGCATCTGTTACACCACCACCTGGAGCCTGGGCAAGCCGCTTTCATCAATGCCATAGGTTGTTTAATATAATTCGAAATTCTCTTACATTGCTCCTCTGTGAAAGTAAATCGTCCACCATAGGATACAAAGATTGGCATATCAGCCCCAAAAATACGAGGTAACAAGCCTAATTGTAGATAATCAGCTATACCAGATGTACCAGGACTTACGAATCCACCTGAATAAGCGGGATGATGAATAATGGGCAATCCTAATTTTTCATCACTAGCCAGTTTATGTAACCAACCAAACCCAACCAGTCCTGAGGCCACCATAAGGGCCGTTGCGCCAGCTTCCTTAGCAAAATAAGCCCGTTCTATTACGTCTGTACCATCGCCAGACACATTAGCTGCATATAAGGTATGTCTGCCGTGTTTATCATTCATTTCACGTACTATAGCAGCACATTGCTTTACCCGATCTTTAAATTGAGAGAACGACTGGTTAGAGATACCATGGTCATCCTTAATAACATCTGCCCCACCACGTGTATAAGCTCCACACATACGAGCTAACTCTTCATTAGGTGTCCCCATAGGTTTTACAACGGCTTGAATCATAGGACGCGTTGGTGTTTCCACTAATTCACGAAAGCCCATGCAAACCAAAACCTGGTCCTTTAAACACATCATAAAGGGTTGGACATAACTCTACATCTACCACCCAAATATGAGGTTTGTAAGGACGAATTTCCAAAGACAACATTTAAAAATTGCGTTGCTTCTAAGGCAGTAGTATCTACAAGATACGAAATACGAGCCACATAGTAACGAGATACATCAATTACAGCATTTGGCATGACACCGACATTAACATATGCAGAACCTTGTCCCATAGGCTCAAGACTCTCTAACCGACCAGTGATATTTTCTTTAATATACGAATCAGTAATAAACTCATAAGGGAACTCTATGGTTTGTTCTACTTGAACAGCCCAAGCAATTGCTTTTGCCTCTTCATATGAACCTGCTTCTATTCGATACGTAACTATAAATCGCTCGTCTTTCATAATGCTTCTCCTTTGCAATAATATTATTTAATTATATACCAAAGTAGTACACGATTCCACACAAAAAAGGGCTCACTCTAAAACTAGAGTGAGCCCTTTTAAAATCGAAAACATGTATATAGATGTTTTACCTATACAAACAAGGTTTCTATTGTGAAAGACAATACATGTAATCGTATGAGAATAAACTCGTCTAACTATATATTATTGATAGAAATGTTTAGGATAGCCTTTGAATCGTGTGAAGTGACGGTATTTATGTATTGCACGATTAGGTTCGTTAACAGTTTTGTAACCAAAGCCATTGAATACAACGTTTAGAAGAACGGCAATGATACTACCAGCTGTGATACCAGATTTCAAAAGAATTTGAGCCCAATCTGGGAAATGAGCGTAGAAGTTAGGCGCAGCTAGAGGAATCATGGATACACCAATACTGATTGCTACTAACATCAAGTTGTAGTTACCATCAAAGCTAACTTTACCAAGGGAACGGATACCGCTGGCAATAATCATACCAAACATTGCGATACCTGCACCGCCTAAAACGGCATTTGGGATACAAGCTACGATAGCAGCTAATTTAGGGAAAAGACCTAATAAAATCAAGATTACACCAGATGCGGCTACAACGAAGCGGCTCTTAACACGTGTTACAGCGATAAGACCAACGTTTTGAGCGAACGCTGTGTAAGGGAAGCTGTTAAGAATACCACCGATAAGAGTAGATAAGCCATCAGCACGAAGTACCGCAGCCAACTCTTTTTTGACCAATAGGTTTATCTACGATTTCTCCAACTGCAATACTATCACCAGTTGTTTCTACCATAACTACGAGCATTACAATAATCATAGATATGATAGAAGCAAAGTCAAAGGTTGGAAGACCAAAATATAACGGTGTTACAATGGATACCCATTGAGAACGACCTACTTCGGAGAAGTCAGTAACACCACAAAGCATAGCAAGGGCTGTACCGAGGATAAGACCTACTAAGATTGCCAAATTACCAAGGAAACCTTTACCAAATCGATAAGTTAATACAACGAGAACAAATGTAGCTACACCAAGAGCAATGTTAAGCGGATCACCAAAGTTTGACTGACTGCACCGCCGCCCATCCATTTAACTGCTACTGGCATCAAGTTGATACCAATAATAGTAATGATAGTGCCTGTTACTACAGGTGGGAATAGACGGATTAAGCGACTAAAGAATGGTGCTACCAGGAATGTAAAGATACCGGCTACGATAATCGCACCGTAGATAGTTGTAATATCATGCTGCTGACCAATCATAATCATTGGACCTACAGAAGCAAATGTTACACCTTGAATAAGAGGAATACGACCACCGATAGGACCAAAGCCTAATGTTTGAATCAATGTAGCAACACCACATGTGAACAAGTCGGCCGTAATCAAACGAATTAAGTCTTCAATAGGTAAGTTCATCGCTTGTGCGATGATGATTGGTACCGCTACTGCACCTGCGTACATAGCTAGTACGTGCTGTAAGCCATAAGCAAACAATTGCGGGATTGGCAGCATACCATCTACATGGTCGACGCCAGATATAGCTTTACCATAAGAATCACCTCATATCTTACGTTTTAGTTACTAGTAAAATTATATAGTCATACTATCGTACATGATAGAGTTTAGAGAAATCTCATCGACTTCACGTGGGAACCTTGATGGCTAGGGCCTTAGGCCCCTACCCATTAAGCAAATATTCTATTTTTTATAACCTGTATGTTGAATCGGCAAAGATCTACGTGGTTCTCCGTCAATACGACGATACGCATTTGCAATAGCTGGTGCAATTGGAATACTGGAAATTTCACCAATACCTTTAGCGCCGTATGCATATTGTTCTGGTGTCCCCTTTTCAATCAAACTTACATGAATTGGTGGACATTGTGTCGCTCGAAGAAGACCTAGAGTGCCGTATTTAGCTGTTACATAGCCATCTTTATAAGGGAAGTCTTCTGTTACAGCAAAGCCCATACCCATGATAGCGCCGCCTTCAGCTTGACCAGCACAGGATTGTGGGTTAACTACGACCTACGTCGTATGCTACATGTAAATCAGCAATTTTATTATCTTCACCAATTGTTGCTACACAAGCACCGTAACCATAGGCAACGTGATTTTTTGGATGTGGTTTATCAGAGTTGAATGGATCTGTTTCACCAAGGAACTCTTCATAAATTTCTACACCATTCAGTTCTTCTAATGACTTAGTTTCTAACATTTCTTTCAAGCGAAGACTTGCTTTGCGAGTTGCTTCACCAGTGAATACTGTTTGACGAGATGCAGTAGTTGTACCAGAGTCTGGTGTACGTACTGTGTCAGGGGCGTTCTACAAATACTTTGTCAGCTGTTAAACCAGTTGTTTCACAAAGAACTTGAGTAGCCATAGTAGCCATACCTTGACCGATACAAGCTGCGCCAGTACGGATGCGAACACACCGTCACGCACTTCTAAGATAATGCGGCCAGTATCAGGTAACCCTACACCGATACCACTGTTTTTAAGCATACAGCAAGACCTTACGGTCAGATGCGTAGTATGCATCTTTACTGCTTCAAACATTCTGCTAATGCAGTTTCTTCGAACAAATTTGGCCATTTGGTAAGGAGTCACCAGGGCGAACAACGTTTTTATAACGGAACTCCCATGGATCCCATGCCTACCAATGCTGCTAATTCATCAGTATTTTGTTCTTGACCAAAGATAGTTTGTGTTACGCCGAACCCGCGGAATCCACCACCAGGAACAGTATTTGTGTAAACACAAACGCCATCAAAGGCAAAGTTATCAAATTTTAAGGACCACAAGAGTGTGTACCTGCACGTTGAAGTACTGGGACCACTAAGGATGCATATGCACCACAGTTAGATACGATGTTTACCTTACTTGCTACCAAAGTTGCCTTCTGCGTCACAAGCAGTAGTAATATCCATTTCCATCGCATGGCGTTTTAGGATGAATATTAAGACTTTTTCTTGACGAGAGAAGAGAACCTTAGTTGGTTTTGCCTGTAAGCCAAGCTACAAAGAGATGCATGATGCTGTACGCTCATGTCCTCTTTACCACCAAAGCCGCCACCTACGAGCATGCTATGAACTTGTACAGATTCCTCAGGGATGCCAAGCATACGAGACACTTCATGGCGATCGTCGTAAACGTTTTGGCTACCAGAATGCAAATGAATTACATCGCCTTCACGATATGCTACAGCACATTCAGGTTCCATGAATGCATGGTCTGTTTGAGGTGTGGAATAGTGATTTGTTACTACAAATGCAGCCTCTGCAATAGCCTTATCTACATCACCACGAGATAATGTTTGACGAGACAATACATTTCCGCTTGGATGTAATTGAGGTGCATCTGGTTTTAATGCTTCTAATGGGTCTACTACAGGCTCTAACTCTGTATAATCAACTTCAACGAGAGCAAGAACTTCGTCCAAGTATTTTTTCTCAGTTGTCGCTTCACTGAGCGCAATTGCATCACCTACATAACGAGTGATATCGCCTCTGCAATGAGTACATCCCAGTCTGGCACTAAGTGACCAGTTTTATTAAATGGTACATCTTTAGCGGTCAAAGCTGTTACACAAGCTGGATGTTCAAGCGCCTTTAGAAACATCAACGCGATCGACTCTAGCGCGAGGGTATTTAGAACGCAATGCTTTAGCATAAATCATGCCATCCATATGGATATCATCAGCGTATTGTCCAGTACCTAGTGCTTTTTCCTCCGCATCTACACGATGTAAACGAGCGCCTACATTACCAGTTGTATCCTTTTCAGGAACTGGTAAGTTCTCACGGAACATTTTTGCGGCTAACATAATGCCTTCTTCAATTTTTACATAGCCTGTACAACGACAAATGTTGCCTAAAATAGCTTTTTTTTACATCATCAGGTGTAGGGTCATTATTTTCATCAATTAAAACTTTTGCACTAATAATCATACCTGGGATACAGAAACCACACTGCACCGCTCCGCATTCACCAAAAGCATAGGTGTATACCGCTTTTTTCCCGTTCAGATAAGTCCTTCAATTGTTACAACTGATTTACCATCTAATTGAGATAATTTAGTTACACAAGCCTTTGCTTTTTTTTCCGTCTATAATTACTGTACACGTACCACATGCACCAGCACTACAACCTTCTTTAGTGCCCGTTAATTTCAAATCGGCTCTCAAGAAATCAATTAAACGTTGATCCTCTTGAACCTCATATTGGGTGCCATTCACTTGAAAGCGGTACATATATAGCCCTCCTCTCATTAAGGAATACATTCACCAAGATATGATTCTGTTAAGGATCCATCTTGTACCACATGGTGACCTCTAAGGATAACATCTCGAACTTTACCTGTTACAGATATGCCCTCATAAGGTATATAGTCAGCCTTTGTATGGGCGGACTCTTTGAAAGCACATGCTCAATGTGCTTATCAACAATTGTAATATCCCCATCGCTACCTACGGCCAAAGTTCCCTTCTTAGGATACATACCGTAAAGCTTTGCAGGATTTTCACTAACTAATTTCATAAAATCTACAACGCTCATATTGCATTGATTTACCAACACATCATAAGCTATGATTCCTCGTTCTTCCGCACCTGGAACACCACCAGGTATACGAGTAAAATCATGTCTACTTTTTAGCTTTTGATCATCAAAAGTAAAGCTACAATGATCAGACCCAATCGTTTGAATATGCCATTTACTAAAGCATCCTTTATTGCCATTTCGATCCTGAATTGTTCTCAGCGGCGGGCTCATCACATATTTAATACCTTCAAAATCAGGCAAATTATATCGTGATTCATCGAGCACTAAATATTGTGGACATGTTTCACAAGTCACTTTATGCCCTAGGTTCCGTTCTCGAATAACCTCTTCAAGGCCCCTCTTTAGAACTTACATGAACAATATGTACAGGATATTCTAATGCAGCACCAATTGTACTAAAGCGCTTAATCGCTTCCGATTCAATCATGGCAGGTCTTGTGAGGGGATGATTGCTTACACCTAATTCACCACGTTTACGTTTATTAGCTACGAGCGCATCAATAAGATCACCATTTTCACAGTGTGCTCCAACGAGAGCTCCTGTAGGTTTGATTGCCTCTATAGCATCATAAATTTCTCGATCTGTTAAACGGAAGCCATAAGCTAAATATACCTTAAAGGATGATACACCAGCTTCAACCACTTTTGGGATTTCACTGGCCACAGTATCATTCATTTCTACAAGTTCCATATGGAATTTGTAGTCACAGGAGCAATGCCCTGCGGCACGCTCCTTATGAACCTCTAAGCCTTTACAAAGGGAGCCTTCCTCAGGAGAAGCAAAATTGATAATTGAAGTAGTCCCGCCAAGGATAGCAGCCTTTGTGCCACTATCAAAATCATCCGCAGTAGATGCTAAAGCATTAGTCATTTGGAAGTGTGTATGAGGATCTATAAATCCCGGGAATACATAGCAACCTTTTTGCATCAATTACTTTAGCTCCTTCTGGAACAGGAACGTGTTCATCGATGGCGACAATTTTGTCGCCATCAATTAATAAATCTCCGGTAAGGATTCGATCAGTTAAGACCAATTCCCCTTGTTGTATGATAATCATGATACATAGTACACATGCTCTTTACAGAAGGCATGTACAACTCCTTTCAATTCTTCAGGTAATGCATCAATGTCACATACGGCTTCTTCACCTTTGAAGCGGTAGCCACAGCTAGTGCCTGTGATGTAGAAACCATCATTTGTACTATCTGCTAAAGCTTCAGCATTGTGGAAGAATGTAATGCGATCCTTGTATGGTTGACAAGGTTCTACGCAATGACATGCACAGTTACCACACTCATTACAGCTTTGATCTACATGGACGATCAATTTAGCATCATTTACAGTAACGACTTCATTACATCTGTTAGGACATACGCGAACGCAAGACCACATGTTACACGGCAGTGGTAATCAGAACTACGTGTACCTGGGAAGGATGGCATTGCTTCACGTTTTTTTCTTCATTGCATCGCTTTTCTTGAAGATTTTATTTTCAGCGATATCTTTAGCAAGTTTAGCGATTAAATCTTTATGAACTTTTCAAATGCAGCGTTGTAATCAGTAGATTCAACTTCATCGGCCAAACCTTTAAATGTATTGTAACCTTCACCTTGAAGAAGAATTGTACATACTGTTACAGGCCAGATACCACAATCAAAGATAGCTTTTAATATTTTGTTTTACAGCACCACCGCTGTAAGACATTGGTAAACGTTCGCCGAATTGAGCACTTAATAGCTCAGCTACACCAATTGTTACAGGTAACAAGGATTTACCAGACATGTACATTTGCTCGCCTGGCAATTCATTGTTGTGAATTTGTACAGGGAATGTATTTGTCAATTTAACACCGAAAGATCTTATTGTGTTTTTCACCAAGAGCGATAAGACGCTCTAACATCGGAACAGCTTTATCGAATTGAAGGTCAACTTCGAATTGATGATCTTCAAAGTCAATATATTCAAAACCAGCGTTATCTAATAATTCTCTAATGCGTTTTGGCCCTAACAATGTAGGGTTGCATTTTAAGTATAATGAAGAACTTTTTCACTGATAAGGTACGAACAAATGGATTCGATTTCTTCTGCTGGGCAACCGTGCATTGTGGACAATGTGATTGCTTGGCAAAGTTCATCGCTAATGGAGTTGATGAAATCAGCATCGATATGTTCAAATTCATCTACATGGTCAAGACACCATTGTTTGCATTCATCCCACATAGGAGATTGAGATGCGCTACGCATTGTGTTGATGAATTTATCAACCATTGGACTCTTAATGCCAGCCAAGTTGTAACCAACACTCATGATAAACAAGAAACCATCTGGATCGCCTAAGCCTAATTCTTTAGAGATTAATTTTAATGCAAACCAAGCTTTGATGTATTCATCAGCAGCTTCATCACAGCTATATTCAGAAGACCATTCTACGTTGTATGTTTCGTCTACAGAGTAGATACAAGGTCTAGGAATACCTAATTCTTCACCGTACATAATTTGTACAGTTTTTAATTCGATGCAACGAGCACCAGCTACATAAGATGCCACAATGTTTTGTGCCAACTGTGTATTAGGGCCAGCTGCAGGACCTACAGGATTTTCAATGGATTTACCAAAGATGGATAAGCGTTGATCATGATTAGTACGATGAATTTTATTTACATTGTAAATACGATTGTACATCTTGTACTCAGTCATAATGTGGTTCATCAAATTTCCGAAACTTACCGGATACATAATGTCACTCATAATGTCACACTCCTTTAAAGCGCTTGCGTTATGGGTTTAGTCGTTTCCATAAACCTTTAGATGTTGATAAAACTTCATTCATTACTTCAGCTTTGTCGATGCCTTGTAACTTACGATCGATCATACGTGGTACACCATCGCTAATAGTTGTTACCACATACATACCATTAGCACCGAATAATAAGTGACCATTGATGTTATTTTCATCAAGTGGCGTTGGTGCTGCGTAATCAAGAACGATTACGTCAGCTGCGGCACCTTTTTAAGGATGCCAACTGTAGTATCGAAGAATTCATTCGCCATTTTTACGGTTGTTTTCAAATAGCATATGAGGAACTTCGCCCCAGCCTACATATGGTTTATGTTGCTCATGTTTTTTACAAGGCAATTTGCTACTTTGTAAGATTCGAGCATGTCATTTGTGTAACCATCTGTACCTAGACCAACTGTGATACCTGCACCTAATAGTTTCAAGATATCTGTTGTGCCTACTGCATTACCCATGTTACTTTCTGGATTATGTACAACCTTGGCTTGAGATTCTTTCAATAATTCCACATCTTGATCTGTTACATGTACGCAGTGACCTGCAATACTCTTAGGACCTAAAATTCCTGCCTCTACAAGTCGTCTCACAGGTGTCATGCCATATTTTTCTTTACTATCTGCCACATCTTCAGGGCCTTCAGCAACATGAACGTGATAACCTAACTTGTCTTCATTTTGTGCTTTCACATAATCTAATGTTTCAGAACTTAACGTGAAGGATGCATGTAAGCCCATCATAGCAGCGAGTCTAGATGGATCTTTTTTCGCTTCTTTACCAAAACGCACATTTTCTGCAACAGCTGCTTTCATTTGATCAACACCGTTACGATCAGATACTTCATAGCATAGGCAAGAGCGAACACCAAACTGTTTAGCCACATCAGCAATTACAGATAAACTATTAGCGGTTTCTCCATAGCTTGCATGATGATCGAAGATAGTAGTGACGCCGTTTTCAATACATCCTAAGTATGTAAGCAATGCACTAGCCTTCACATCTGGAGCTGTTAATTTATTATCTAAATAGAACCATAAGCCTTCTAAAATTTCACCAAAATTAGTTGGTGCTGGTCCTGGCAATGATAAACCTCGTGCAAGAGCGGAATAAATATGGTGATGTGCATTGATAAAACCTGGCATAATCAAGCCGTTATGAGCGTCAATGATTTCTGCATTTGCATAAGTTTTACATAACTCATCATATGTTCCGATATCAATAATTTGAGTTCCATCAATAGCAACGGCACCATCATAAATGATAGGTCTATCGGCATCGCGAGTAATTACAGTACCTTTTCCTAATATAATCATATGGGCACCTCCCCAACGAGTCGTTGGATGTATACTTATAAATCTATATATTATTATAATACGATACGCGTGCCTGTTTTTCCTGCTATACCATCCTTAGATTTTTCTAATAATGTAATAATGGAAACACGGCCTTTTTAGATTCTGCAAAGGCAATAGCTGCTTCTACCTTAGGTTTCATAGAACCTTCTGCAAATTCGCCTGCTGCTGCATATTTTTTCGCATCTGCCACGGTTATTTCATCTAGCCATTTTTCATTTTTCTTTACCAAAATTAATAGCTACTTTTTCAACAGCTGTTAAGATAACAAGTACATCTGCATCAATTTCTTGTGCTAACAAGCTACTAGTCCAGTCTTTATCAATAACGGCTGCTGCACCATGAAGTTCATTACCTTCTCTAGTTACAGGGATACCGCCACCGCCACAAGCAACGATTAATTGTTTCCCAACTAAGCCTTTAATCGCTTCGATTTCGATAATTTCTTTAGGAGCTGGAGATGCTACTACACGGCGATAACCGCGGCCAGAATCTTCTTTACAACGTAATCGTAATTTTTTTCTGCGTATTCAGCTTCTTCTTTAGTCATAAAGTGACCGATTGGTTTTGTTGGATTTTGGAATCCAGGGTCATTTTTGTCAACTAATACTTGCGTAACCATTGTCATAGTTGGTAGATGTTCAATACCACGATTCAACAACTCTTCGTGAAGGGCATTTTGTAAGTCATACCCGATATATGCTTGGCTCATGGCCACACATACGGACAATGGTGTATTAGGTTGTCCTTCTACTTCTCGTGTCAATGCAGCCATCGCATTGTTGATCATACCAATTTGAGGGCCATTGCCATGAGTTACTACCACATCACAATCAGCTTCTACTAAATCAATAATCGTTTTAGCTGTACTTTTTACTGCAATTTTTTTGTTCCGGAAGGAATTACCTAATGCATTCCCACCTAACGCTACTACAACTCTTTTTTTCATGTTATGCCTCATAACAAACTATTAAGAATAAAAAGGGGCCATCAACACGGATGGCCCCTAAAGTTTAGTTTTACGGTTGAACTCGGTCAGTTCCTTCCGTTCTAATTCTTTTAAGGTTTCTACAGGATTCTTAAATTTGCTTTAAGAAGATCATAGCTGCAATAACATATGGTTTGTAGCTTGCTTCTTTATAAAGAGGTACGCGATAGCGATCGAATACTGTTGCGTCTACTTCGCCTTCTTCACAACTTACACCTGTAATATCTGCTGGTAAGCAATGTAAGTAAAGAGCTTTTACCGTCTTTAGTGAGACTCATCATCTCTTCAGTACATGCCCAATCTTTATGTTTACCATTTTCTTCAAGAAGAACTTTTTCTAATGCTTTAATGCCTTCATGGTCGTTTTCGCCATACAATTTCGTACGTTTTTCCATCGCACCAAATGGAGCCCAGCTCTTGGATATACGATGTCTGCATCTTTGAAAGCATCCTTCATGTCGTTAGTTCTACGGAAGGAACCGCCGCTTTCTTCAGCTTGTTTCTTAGCAATTTCTTCAACTTCTGGCATTACTTCATAGCCTTCAGGATGTGCTAATACAACTTCCATACCTAAACGAGTGAATAAACCAATAGCACCTTGAGGTACGGATAAAGGTTTACCATAAGATGGAGGAGTAAGCCCAAGTCATAGCAATTTTTTGCCTTTAAGATTTTCTACACCACCGAATTCTTTGATGATATGAGCCGCATCAGCCATAATTTGTGTTGGATGGTCGATATCACATTGTAAGTTTACAAGTGTAGGACGTTGTTCTAATACGCCATCTTCATGACCTTCTTTAACTGCATCAGATACTTGATGCATGTAAGCATTACCTTTACCGATGTACATATCATCACGGATACCGATAACGTCAGCCATGAAGGAGATCATATTCGCTGTTTCACGAACTGTTTCACCGTGAGCAATTTGGGATTTACCTTCATCCAAATCTTGAACTTCAAGACCTAACAAGTTACACGCAGAAGCGAAGGAGAAACGAGTTCTTGTAGAATTATCGCGGAATAAAGAAATACCAAGGCCACTGTCGAATACTTTAGTGGAGATATTGCGTTCTCTAAGAGCTCGTAATGCATCTGCTACTGCCCAAACACCTTTTAATTCATCTTCAGATTTTTCCCATGTAAGGAAGAAATCTTCGCCGTACATTTTGCTAACGTCTAAGTCTTTTAAAGTTTCAATACTTTTATTGAAGTCTGTCATCTATAAGTCCTCTCTTTCAATTCCCTAAAGGGCTACTTAGGATCCCACTTTATACGATACCTCATCAAATGGTGAGGTACCGTATTAAATTTGTAGTTATGAACTATGTTCTAGTGATTTCCGTTTTAAAGAGATCTAATCAATTTATGTGATATTAGTCTTTACAGTATACGGATGGCAATAATGCATATACAGCCGCACATGTTACAAGGTCTTGTTTCCATGTAATTTCGTTAGGAGCATGAGCTTGTGCTTCTGCGCCAGGACCGAAGCCGATGCAAGGGATACCATTACGGCCCATGATGGATACGCCGTTAGTGGAGAATGTCCATTTATCAGTCAATGGGCGAGCTTTTACGCATTTCAACTGTATCTTCAGCGCCGATACGTTCGTTACCATACAAGCTAGTGTATGCTTCTTCCAAAGCTTCTGTTACTTTGTGATCTTTAGGGATTACCCAAGTTGGGAAGTAACATTCGATTGGATATGTTAAACCAGTCCAGGATGGACGAGCATATTCATACATGGATACTTTTTGCACCATATTCTTTAACATGTGGTAAAGCTTCGATTTCTGCCAAGCAGGATTGCCATGTTTCGCCAGCTGTCATACGACGGTCCAAGGAAACGGCGCAAGAGTCAGCTACTGCACAACGGCTTGGAGAAGTGTAGAAGATTTGGGAAGTAGTTACAGTACCGCGACCTAGAAGCGAGCTTCTTCGTAGTGGTCAGGGGTTGAATTTAGGGTCAAGCATTTTACAAGACCTTTAATTTTGTGCTTTCATCAGCAGAGTTAGCATTCAAGTCACGGATATCTTGAAGAATGTCTGCCATTTTGTAAATTGCGTTGTCACCGCGTTCAGGAGCGGAGCCATGGCAAGATACGCCTTGTACATCTACGCGGATTTCCATACGGCCACGTTGACCACGGTAGATACCGCCGTCAGTAGGTTCAGTGGATACTACGAATTCAGGACGAATATTGCGTTCTTTAATCATGTATTCCCAGCAAAGACCATCGCAGTCTTCTTCTTGTACTGTACCTACAACAAGTACGCGATATTTATCACTTAAAAGACCTAAGTCTTTCATGATTTTAGCGCCGTATACAGCGGATACGATACCACCTAATTGGTCGGATACACCACGACCACCGATTTTAGTTTCATCTTCAAAACCTTCATAAGGATCGAAGTTCCAGTTATCGCGGTTGCCAATACCTACTGTATCGATATGAGCGTCGAAGGCAATAAGAGTTTTACCAGTACCCATGTAACCAAGAATGTTACCCATTGGATCTACTTCAACTTCGTCGAAGCCAAGATCTTTCATTTCTTTTCAATGCGTTGAACGTGTTCTTTTTCTTCTGCACTTTCACCAGGGAATGCTACGATTTCACGTAAGAACTTGGTCATCGCTGGTCCATAAGTTGCTGCTGCTTGTTTAATTGCTTGTAAATCCATAATTAATGCCTCCTAACGATCTTCACCATACCACATAATGTTTTTATATCTTTCAGGGTCTGTATCACCTTCAGTGGAGAAGCAGAGCACCTTTGAAGACGCATCTAATTCTAATTCCTTGCGTAAGTCTTCATATTCTGGCATTGTCATAATTGCCGTTACAAGACCTAGTGGAACTGCACCAGATTCACCTGTAGTGATTGGTGTATCACCTTTAATCGGTGCACCACCAACGCGCATCCCAAGTCTTGCTACCCAATCAGGAGCAGATACGAATACATCCGCATGGTTTCTCAAAATATCCCAAGAAACTGTATTTGGTTCGCCACATGCAAGTCCAGCCATAATGGTTTCTAAATCCCCCTCAACGATACGAGGATTACCATCATCAGCTACAGCCCCTTTATATAAGCAAGCTGCTGCTTCAGCTTCTACAACCACTAATTTAGGTTTCTTAGTTGCATTGCTGTATAAATTAGTGAAATAACCTACTACAGCACCTGCTAAGGGAACCTACACCAGCTTGTACAAATACATGAGTTGGTACCTTACAGTTTTCAGATTCTAACTGATTTGCCGTTTCCATAGCCATTGTGCCATAGCCTTGCATGATCCAGTTTGGAATTTCTTCATAACCTTCCCATGCTGTATCTTGAACTACAACACCATTTGGAACTTCTTTAGATTTTTAGTTGCTAACCGTACACATTCATCGTAGTTGAATTCTTCGATTGTTACGGTAGCACCTTCATTTTCAATTTGTTTTCTACGATATTCTGTAGAGCCTTTAGGCATGAATACTACTGCTTTTGACCTAATTTATTAGCAGCCCAGGCTACGCCACGTCCGTGGTTACCATCAGTAGCTGTAAAGAATGTAGCTTGTCCGAATTCTTCTTTTAATTGTGGAGAAGTTAATACATCATATGGTACATCTTCAACATTTTTACCAGTTTGTTGAGCTACATATTTTGCCATTGCATAAGAGCCGCCTAATACCTTAAACGCATTTAAGCCAAAGCGGTAAGATTCATCTTTACAAAGAGAGAATTAACACCGATATAATCTGCTAATTTTTCTAGCGATACTAGTGGAGTTACACTATACTGTGGAAAACTTTCATGAAACGCTTTAGCTTTCTTAATTTCTCTAACATCCATAACGGACAAAAACTTGTCACTAGATGGTGCCATCGTATTACGTTTCCACTGAATTCGGTCCATATTTGCCTCCTAGGATTCTTCCTTTACAGTATTTAAATCACTATAAAGAGTAAACTTAGAAATATTGAAATACTCGCAATCTTTTCTGAAGATTTAGAGATAAGAAAAGCCCCTTTTTCATTTAAGTAGCTAATAGCTTTTAGTCGCTCTACTTTATTCATGAGTGGGCCAGGTTTGCCAACTAACCGTTCTGCTTCTAGTAGTAAATCATCTAATAGTTCCGATACACTTGTAGTAATTTTTTCAACAGTGCCGGTCTCAGCTTGACCTATCCCTATAAGACTTTCAAGTGATCGATGCATCATAACAAACTCTGTAATATCCTGATTAATTCCTAATAGGTATTCAATATTGCCATTATCATCACGGATATACATGGTAGAGGATTTTAATATCCGTCCATCCTTAGTTTTTGTTAGATACCCAAATCTACCTTCACTACCATCATCATAGTTGAGTACATCTAAAACCACATGTGATGGACCATCACCAACATGACGATTCGTTATCGTACCATTTTCTATATATACAAGTGATGTATCGAGATCTCCTTTGTAAGTCATGTATTAGTACTTCACAAGATGGTCCGAATTGTATGGCCAATCCATGGGCTATTACTTTTTAGCCGTTCCAATGTACTCATTGAGATAACCTCCCTCTCATCGGTATCGGTTAACTTTATGGTCTAAATAACTTCAGTCCGCTTACATAGTCAGCATTATGAGAACAATTCTAACTATTTTTGTATCAACCTAATTTTTTGTTAGGTTCCTTACTTAAATTATAGGTCTATGTATACAAAATGCAATGCTATTATGCATTAAAGTTATTTATAAGCATTCAAACATATACATCCATTGTTATAAACATATACATTCCTGTGATTTCCATCATATAAACCGGCTGTTATAAAAATTTTTAATGACATTTGTGCTATCACATCTATATAATTAAATCTATTCAAACTCTATAAAAATCAATGTATATCTATATTTTTATATGTATTAATTCAATCTGCTATGTCATTATGCATATATATTTTTTATAAATACTCCTACATTCATAACTACCAAAAAGTTACGTCTATATACATAGTAAGTGTCTATAATCTTCTTATTGCATACAAAAAGGCTGTAATAACGACATATCGTTATTACAGCCTTTATATACTGTTATCTGTTAGGATTTATGTTAATGGCTAAGAGTAAATTATGCGTTTGCTAATGTTTTACCCAATTCTTCACATTGTGCTTTACCATCATCATCAGGTTCACCCAAGATTGCCACGCCATCAGCTACTAATTCGCCACCAGCGTCTTTAATGCGAGTGCCCCAGTCTTCTAACCAAGTGCCACCCCAACCATAGGAGCCAAAGATTGCTACTTTTTTTTACCACCCAATTTAGCTTCTAATTCTGTGTAGAATGGTTCAAATTCGCCTTCTTCTAATTGTTCTGCACCCATATCAGCACAGCCAAGAGCTAGTTTTTCGTAAGCTGCTGCGTCATCTACGGATACTTCAGAAACAGATTTCACTTCAACTTCTTGACCTGCAGCTTTTAATACCTTCAGCTACTTCTTAAGCCATTTGTTCTGTATTGCCTGTACCGGACCAATAAATTACACCAATCATCTTGTACCTCCTAGGCCGTTCTTGCGACCAATGAACTAAATGTTTTTCCCAACATCAATTGAGTTTGACAAAATTCACGACATGCTTTGTAACATAAGAAAGAGCGTTTTGCATCTACCACATCATGGTAAACTTTCCACTCTCCACACATACGATATCCACTGCCACGACGAGAAATAAAATATTTCACATCTTTTAATGGATAACCTAGAAATACGCCGATTTCATGTGGAAAATCAACACTTGCTTCCATACGATATCTTAAGGTGCTCAAGCATCTCCATAATGCTCATGCGATCATGATAACCGTAGGCTTTCAAAAAATGTCATTACTGCAGGTTGCCGTACATAGTCTCGTAATTGTTTCTCACGGAATACCAATAATAGTCTACGCGCTTTACAGCGACATAATTCAAAGAAGAACAATCCTTTTTCATTGAACTCTTTATTATATTCTGTCAATACAAATTGGATTTGTTCATTCATGTCCCGTGGAATAGAAACCAAGTTCGAAAGTTTGATACCTCGAATTGCCGGTGCACAATGATATCCAATGATATGGTCAATTGAATTCATCATAATAGTACCTGCCTGTTGCACATCGTTAGAACTTTCCCTAATGAGAATAATTCCTATATGCCCATAGTACTCTTGATGAGAAAAATTGTCAAGAATAATTGATATATATTTTCAATAATTATTTATTTTTTACGGTTAGCAAAGTCTTAACTTTAGGGAATATCGCAGCATCATTAGCTTCATTTATAGCTACAAAACGTGCATTCGGACCAGTATACTTATCATCAAAAGGCTAATATGTAAAACTTCATTATAAGAATTATTATTAGCTACACTTTTATATTTTAATATTCCTTCGTATACATTACCTTGTTTAGCTAATGGCGTTACAACTGTGAAAGTACCAAGAATTGGACTATCCCCCTTATTAATAGCAGAAGCAAGTGCACCTAGTGAAGATGGATCTGCATTGACATGCTTAGTTTCACTCATGCGACCAGATAATTGCTTTTCCTAATGCTACATCACCATATACAGCATAGTTCATTTCATTTTCGTTTTTAATATTCAATGTATATACATTAGCAGAGGTAGCACCCGCTTCTATAAACACAGATTTAATATCTTTTTTTGCATTGCCTGCAAAAAAGTGCTTTAGGATTATTTTGATACATTGTAACACCTTCAGGTAATTTAACACCTTGATATGTTACAGTTTGACTTTTATTCAAAACGGACTTAATGTTTGCTGCAGAACCTATTGCTGGAACAGATACTAATACAGCAGCTGCAGTAGCAAGTAATACTAATTTTTTCATATGTCTCCTCTAATGAAATGTTAATGTCACAAACGCTCAACATTATAGTAACAACACAGTAGTAAAGAACCGCCCTTAGTGGAGCGGTTCTTTATCATTATCTTAGCAATGTATATGCCTGACTAAATTATTTTTTTGTGCCTTAGCCCAGCTATCGCGTAAACCAACAATACGGTTCATTACGATATGATTTGGTGTACTATCTTTATCAGTTACAAAGTAACCTTGGCGCAAGAATTGGAAATGGTCTCCTGGTACAGTATTAGCAAGACATGCTTCCCTTTACTGTGGAATACTTGTAAGGAGTCATGGTTTAAATCGCCCAAGAAGTCTTTACCATCGGAATCTTCTTTAAGTAAATAATCATATAAGCGAGATTCAATATCTACTGCAGTAGATGCTTCAACCCAGTGCAATGTACCTTTTACCTTACGAGTGCAACCGCTGCCGCTCTTAGTTTCTGGATCATATGTACAGTGTATTTCTGTAATATTGCCATTTTCATCTTTGATAACATCAGTACATGTAATGAAGTATGCACCTTTTAAGCGTACTTCTTTACCTGGTGCCAAGCGGAAGAATTTCTTAACTGGCTCTTCCATAAAGTCATTGCGTTCAATGTAGATTTCACGACCGAATACAACTTCACGATTACCCAACTCTTCATTTTCTGGATTATTTTCAACTGTGCATAGTTCAGTTTGACCTTCTGGATAGTTCGTAATAACAACTTTCACAGGGATCAATAACTACCATAGGGCGTGTAGCTTTGAGTTTCAAATCTTCACGGATACAGAACTCAAGCAAAGCAATATCAACAACGCTATCTGCTTTAGCGACGCCAATGCGGTCGCAGAAATCACGGATGGCTTCTGGCGTGTAACCACGACGACGCAAGCCAGAAATAGTAGGCATACGAGGATCATCCCAACCGGATACGAGACCAGCCTCCACAAGTGCACGTAATTTACGTTTAGACATAACCATTTTAGTTACATTTAAACGAGCAAACTCAATTTGTTGAGGTTTTTCAGTATCATCCCAATCTTCGAGAACCCAATCATACAATGGACGATGAACTTCAAACTCTAAAGTACAGATAGAGTGTGTAACACGTTCGATAGCATCTTCAATAGGATGAGCAAAGTCATACATAGGGTAAATCTTCCACTCATTGCCTGTACGGTGATGTTCTGCATTTACAATACGATAAAGAACAGGGTCACGCATGACGATATTAGGATCCGCCATATCAATTTTAGCACGTAATACCTTTTCGCCATCCTTGTATTTTCCCTCTTTCATTTCTTCAAAGAGTTTTAAATTTTCTTCTACAGACGATCGCGGTATGGGCTATTCGTACCAGGTGTAGAGAAATCGCCACGGGTTTGTTTAATTTCATCTGCTGTTTGATCATCTACATAAGCTTTGCCAAAGTGATTAATTTTTTAGCATATTCGTACATTTGACCAAAATAGTCAGATGCATACCGTGGTTCATCAGCCCAATCGAAGCCAAGCCATTTTACATCTTCCATGATGGAGTTTACGTATTCAACATCTTCTTTTGCAGGATTCGTATCATCAAAACGAAGATTTGTTAAGCCCATTGTATTGTTTGCCAATACCAAAGTTAAGACAAATAGATTTAGCATGACCAATATGTAAATAACCATTTGGTTCTGGTGGGAATCGCGTATGTACACGACCACCGTATTACGCCAGTTTCGTTATCTTTATTGATTTAGCTTCGATAAAGTTAATGGATACAACTTCTTCAGGAGCTACAGTTTTTTCAATATCTTTATGTTCCAACGTTACAACCTCCATACGATAAATATTCTTTTATTTTACCATATTTTGCATAATACCGCATATCTTTTGAGGTCTTGTGATATTTTCAGCTAAGTCTACACCAGCCTCTTTAAGGCAGACTCTACATCCATTTCTGGTTTCTTATAGTTAACTTCTTCATTAACACAGGTCTTTTGGTTTCTTATGAACGCCAGCAATAATATTGTCGCCGTCAAAGTAGACATATCATATCGCGTACGATCAGTATAAGAACCAATATGCGGTACGATAAGACAGTTCTCAACATCCAATAATGGATGATCTGCTGGCAATGGCTCTGGATCAGTTACGTCAAGTGCTGCGTAATCGATTTCACCAGTTTTTAAGGCACTAATCAAAGTGCATCTGTATCAACGATAGGTCCACGACCAACATTAACAAACAAAGCAGTATTCTTCATTTTTTGAAGAATGCTTCATCGCACATGTGATATGTTTCATCTGTTAGTGGAGCCATCACACAAACCACATCACTAGTAGCTAATAAGTCATCTAATTCCATATACGTAGTTTTATGAATCTTATCATCAATACGTTGATTACGATTATGGTATACCACGGTCATACCGCAAATGCACGAGCACGACGAGAAATAGATACACCAATAGGCCCCATCCCAATAATACCCAAGGGTGCGGCGACTCAAATCAAAGCCTTTAATATTAGATGGTCTTTGAGCCCAACGTCCTTTTTTTACGAAATTAGCATTTTCCAGAATACGACGACTAGCAGTGGCAATTAATGTAAAAGCAAGTTCTGCTACGGTTTCATTAAGAACACCTGGCGTATTGCCATAAGGAATGCCTGCTGCTGTTAATTCATCAATTTTTACATTATCATAACCCACAGCTGCTTGAGCAATAACCTTTAAATTAGGTGCATTTTTACAAGATCACCATCTACATCTAAAGGGCGAACACACCACAAACCATCCGCATCAACGAGCCATTCCTTTAATGTCTCACGAGGCATTACAGTTTTTTCAGTCCATTGGCGCACATCTACGTGCTCTTTTAAATAAGCAATTGCATCTTTACGGACTAAACCATTTACAACAACTAGAGGTTTTTTTTCCATATATATAAGTCCTTCCAAATTTCTTATAATACACGCACAAGAATTTCGCGTTAAAAAAATATTATATATTTCTATTATATACTTATATTTTATACTAGAAACTCTGGCGTAATACAACAAAAGGAGTTAAGGCCTAGGCCTAGAACTCTTTATGTAGCTTTAAATTTGAATTATTTCAAATCTGCTGTACAGTTAGGACATTTAACTGCATCAATGTGAATTTCTGTTTTACAGAATGGACATTCTTTAGTTGTAGGTGCTTCAGCAGCCTCTTCTTCTTTCGCGTTTTTCATCATTTTAGCTAATGCGCGAACCATCAAGAATACAACGAACGCCAAGATTAAGAATTGAATCAAGTCAGTGATGAATGTACCGTATGGCAATACAGAACCAGCTGCACGAGCTGTAGCGATATCTGCACCAGCCATGAATGCATCTTTAGAACCTGCACTCAATGGCAAGTACAAGTTGCTGAAATCAATACCGCCTGTGAACAAGCTGATAATAGGCATGAACAAGTTGCTTACAACAGAGTTTACCAACGCTGTGAAAGCAGCCCCAATAATCATACCAATAGCAAGGTCCATCATGTTACCTTTGAATGCAAAAGCTTTAAAATCGTTCAAAAAATCTTTCATGTTCTCACTACTCCTAGATACACTTAATTGAGAATGCGTTAATAACTGTACTAATCATAAAGGAAAGATGAAGAGATGTCAATATTTTTCGATGTAGTTTTTCGAATTTATTTAATATAGTTTTTCATAACCCTATCTATTATTGTAATAAACCAGTAATTATGCGTACTTTTCGCACCATATTGATATATACTTCTTCAAAAATTCTATTTTGAAATACGTAAAAAATAGAGTCTAATCCTACATCGGTTAGACTCTATTAATTAGAAAAAAATAATTTATAGCTCTATATTATATATACTATTATATCATTTAATTTTTTATACCTAGGGAAATAGCTTTAGCCCGTTCTATAACTGAAATAAATGCCGGCGGTATCATTTCGGCCTCTAAGAATTGGCTGATACGACGCCCTACGATTCGACATTTATTTAATTTTATCCTCTATAACCTTGCCTTCACGCAAAGGACCACTTTGCTCTTTAAGGCGTGCTAGCATAACAGAGGACACAAACATGGCAATACCAGCCCCAACGGTTTCAATGGATAAGGTTTCACCAAAGAACAGGAATCCATAGAAGGAACTAATGAATACGCCAACATATTGTAGAAATTGAGCCACTACAGCGTTAGTTGTAACAAAGGCACCAGTCAAGAAGAACTGAGCCACTACACTAATACCACCAATCGCCAAGATGATAAGCCAATCTGTGCCTTGAGGCATAACGAGTTTGTCAGTTGTAACAAGCCCTGCAATCATACCAGTAATCATAAAATACGCCATGATTTCGAAATTACTATGTTTACCTCGCTTAGATATAAGGCGAATCGTTGTATACGCAGCCGCAGATAAAGCAGCCCCTAAAATAGCTACTAAGGCAAACCAAGAAAAAGCCAGTAAAGCTAAATGGATTTACCATAACCATTACAGCTACAAAGATCGAAAAGAAGCCATTTCCCAGCCCCTTTAGGTACCCGTTCTTTAAGAAATAAGGCGCTAAATATCAATACAAATATACCTGATGTTTGAAATAAAATCGTTGCATCAGATAACTTTAAATGCACTAAGGCAATAAAGTTACAAACCATGCCAAAGCCGCCGTATAAACCGCGCATTAGTAGATGTCCTCTATCTTCTTTAGAGAATCGGATGCCTTGGGATATACATAACGATAAGAACCGCTACAGTACCAAATAAGCCACGGAAAAAGGCAATTTCCCCAGAAGGAATATTAGAGCCTAGCATCTTTACGAATAAATTCATCGTACTCAACAAAAGAGCCGATAACAATGCGTACATAAGGCCTTTTTAGCCATACTACCTCCCTTATACACTTCTACTATAATGTTACTACATAGTTACTGTCCTGTATTATCTATATAAGCAATCCGATATACAGGAGATACAGAGTTCACAAACAAAATATATGCCGCCCTTCTAACGAAAGGCGGCATCGTATTATTTAGAAAACGTATCTACAAAATCAAGAATTTCTTGTTTCATATTCTCTTTATCGATTGCTTTTTGTGAAACGCAATGGTTTAGATTTCAAAGCTTCCAATTGTTTAGGGAATGCTACACCCGTTACAGCAGAAATATTATCTAAGCTTTCATACGGTGTGTCACCCACTTTGATATCTAAAGCCTCGCAAATGGCTGTTGGGAATTTAAATGGATGTGCAGTAGACGCAATAATTGTATGGCGCGCACCATCTTCAGGATGTTTTCCAATTCCTTCATGTATGCACCCATAGCTACCGCCGTATGAGGGTCCATTACATAACCATAGGAGTTGTACACTTGTTCAATGATAGCTTTTGTTTCTTCATCATCAACGTAGGCACCTGCTGAAATTAGCTTTAACACGACTGAACTCTTCTTCGTTGACAGTCAATTTACCTGTTGATTTTAAGATCTTTCATCCAACCAGCGGTACGTTCACTATCTTCACCAGAGATATAGTACAAGAAACGTTCAAAGTTGGAGGATTCAAGAATATCCATAGATGGAGAAATCGTTGTATAGAATGGACGATTCATATCGTATGTACCAGTTTCAAAGAAATCAGTAAGCACATTGTTTTGATTGGATGCACAAATCAATTTACCAATAGGAATACCCATTTTTTAGCATAGTAAGCAGCCAAGATATTACCAAAGTTACCTGTTGGCACTACTACGTTGAAAGCTTCGTCTTCGTGAATAGCACCTTGTGCTACAAGTTCAGCATAGGCATTTACATAGTATACCACTTGAGGTGCCAAGCGGCCGATGTTAATGGAGTTCGCACTGGAGAACATCACACCTTTTTGCAGCAACCTCTTCTGCTGTAGCCTTATCAACGAATAAGCGTTTCAAGAATTGTTGAGCATCATCAAAGTTACCATGAATAGCCGTTACATTAACGTTATTTCCTTCTTGCTTTTGCATTTGTTCTGCTTGCATAGGACTTACACCATCTGTTGGGTAGAATACTTGGATATGTGTACCAGGTACATCTTTAAAGCCTTCAGTGCAGCTTTACCAGTATCACCAGATGTAGCCGTTAAGATAAGAACTTCTTTTTTCTCACCTTCTGCTTCTTTTTGCCGCCACTAATAGATATGGGAATAAGGACAATGCCATATCTTTGAAAGCTTGTGTACGGCCGTGGAATAATTCAATACAGAAACCTTTTCTAATAAGGAATGTAACGGCGCAATATCACGAGTACTGAAATTAGCATCAGAGTATGCAGAATTGATCATTTCATTTAAATGAGCTTCAGAGAAGCATGGGAACAACTTAGATAATACAACAGCTGCTACCTCTTGATAGTTTTTATCTTTCACATCATTGTAAGTTAAGCAGTTTGTAGGAAATAAAGATGGTACATATAGACCACCATCCTCTGCTAAGCCGTGCAATAATGCATATGTTTCATTTACCGCAACGGTACCGCGGGTGCTAGTATAATTCATGGAATACCTCATTCATAACTACAATGGATTTTACGAGTTTAATAGATTTATTATAGCATAAAAGCGCCCCTAAAAGGAGCGCTTCTATAGAGTTTATATGATATTTTCACTCAAATTATATGCTGCTAACAAAACTGAGCATCACAAACCATATAAATCATGCATAAACTAGCTATGCGGATTATAATTCGCCTTCTGCAATAGCATCCAATGTATCAAGGGATGGAATGAAGAAGAGCATGCCTGTAATAGGTTTGGAATAATCAAGCAATTTATCATTTTGCGTAAACATATTAGTAAGCATTGTTTTAGTTACATCCCAGTAACGAGCATAGCCAATAAAGTATGTACCACGTACACCTTGACCCAGGTTGAGCAAACGGTACATTCATGCGCACGATTTTATGTTCTTTATCATCGCGATTATCTTGAGACACTACATTATGAGCTGCTGGATCTTTTTCATCATCTTCTAACTCAATATCGCTGAATTTACGACGGCCAATGAACTTTTCTTGCATTTCTGTAGGAAGCGCACGCCACGCATCAAGATCGTGTTCATATTTTTGAGCAAATGCATAAGAACCATTAGTGAATTCAGGATCTTCATCACCAATAACGCCCCACTCTACAGCTTCTTGACCAACAGGGTTTTCAGTACCATCTACAAAATCAATGATGGCGCGACCTTGTTCATAATGGAAGCCATGAGTTTCATCTACTACAGATGTAATAGGACGTAAGAACTCCATAATTTGATCCACTACAGTATATGTAACGGACTCATCATTGGAACGTACATGCAAGAATAAATCAGCTGCTACCGCTGGTACGTCTTGTTTATCACCTTTAATACCTTGAAAGTCTTCTAACTCTTTTTGGTACAGGTGCATTAGGAAATAAATAATCCCATGCTTTACGGCTGAAACCAAAAGCAATGCCCAAACCTTCACCATTTGCACGAATACTAACAGAACGTTTAATGGCTTGAATACGATCCGCCATATCTTGAATCACTTCGAGCTTCTGCATCACGATCTTTTACGATTTAATAATAATGTTGTAAAAGTTTACACTTTGTCCAGCATCTTTATACACATCTTGTGTTCTAGAAACATCTACTGCCATTGGGTGCCTCCTAATGAGAAAAATTATTATATAGTAATCATAAGCTATTAAGCCCGTATTGTCTATAAGATGATAGCTCATAGCAATAAAAGAGGATATATAAATAACTCTATCCAAAGAGTTTTTTACCAAATATAGCTAAGTATAAATCTGTAAGTTTTTTAATTGTATAAGTGCATTTTCTACTTCTGTATTCATCTAAGCCTTGCCTCTATACAAATAAAAATCAATCAATAATTAATCCTGTTATCCTACAAACACAGTGTTTTATTCCATTTCATATTCTCTTACTCACCTATATTTCTATATATTTTTTTATAAAATGATGTCAAAATGATGTCAAAAATATATACATTATATGTGACGATCCATTTCTTCACCATATAGTCTTTCCATTCCTTGACGAGTTACAAGCCAATTTTTCCCAGACTTTCTAAACTCACCTTCTAAAATCCATTCTTTACACGGCCTCTACAATTCTGTTTCAATGCATCCGCCGTAACATTCCATCGTTCTGCCGCTTCTTGTGTTGTCATTACATCATCTAATTTCATGTCAGTACTCCTTATATTACTAATAGATTATAGACGGATAAAACAAAGGCAATAACAAGAAAAACCCGCACAGTAGTACGGGTTTATTTTGGTGGACCATCAGGGGATCGAACCCTGGACACCCTGATTAAGAGTCAGGTGCTCTGCCAGCTGAGCTAATGGTCCATGACACGACTAATTATATGCCTATTTTATAGGAATGTAAAGAATATTTATTACATTCCTATAAAACATATACATCAATATCGTCCTAGCCAATCCTTCATCGTATTACAAGCCTCCGTAGGGAGAATATCACTAGTTCCTACGCAGTCAGTACCACTATATAGTTGAAGAACACTATGCGTACGACTTACCTCTTTAATAATAATGTTTGTCACATCAGCCTTTGGCACATTAAATTGCAATCCATAACGTCCCTTGTAGGTAATGACAGCAGATTTTGTATCGTATTCTATATGGACTTGAAGCATCTTGCCACCAGGCCAACATTCTTCAATATGTTCCTTTGATCTTGGTTTTAGAAAATCAAAAAATCCCATATTATCCTCCAATGCGCCACATAGGACGTTCTGGTTGTTCCATACCTATTCCATCATGACGTTCTTGTTTTCGTTGCAATGCACGTTCAATATGCAAAGCTAAGTCCTTCCTCAGTCGCACCATTACGGACAAGCGACACAAGATCAGCCTCATCATCACGTAACAAGCATAAACGCATTTGTCCATCAGATGTAAGACGAACGCGATTACATGTATCACAATAGCTATGAGACATAGAAAAGATAAAGCCTACAGCCTTTCCACTTGGTAACGCCAAGTACGTAGCAGGACCAAAGCCATAAACGGAATGTACTTCTGTAAGCGGACCTCCACTAACACGTTCTAATTGAGCCTTCCACTCATCAAAGGTTGGACCATGGAACGCATCGCCTTGAAATGGCATATATTCAATAAAACGCCATACAACAGGCCACTTTTCTACATACTGTAATAAAGATTTAACTTCATCATCAGACCAATGGCGAGATAATACGGTATTAATCTTTACTGATTTAAAATTCTCGCTAATAGCACTGCGAATACCATCTAATACGGAATCTAGCTGCCCCTCTTTACCTACACAAGTGGCAAAGGCATCACTTTCAAGAGAATCTAGACTGATATTCACTCGGTTCAAACCAAGTTTTTTCAATCGTTGTGCTCGAGATGCAACAAGCTACCATTAGTAGTCATAGATATATCTTCAAACCAACCAGTATCCTTGATACGAGTTAAAAAGCTCTTCAATATGAGGATATAGCAATGGCTCGCCACCAGTTAAACGTACCGCTTTCACGCCGATACGATGAAAGGCACCTAAAATAGTCATCCATTCATCAACTGATAATAATTGTGTTTGACTTTTGAGGTGTAATTTCAGAGGGTCGACAATAGGGACAACAAAAATTACACGCATCTGTCAATGACAGACGTACATATTCAATTGTACGGCCCCATGCGTCTTTCATAACACACCTCGTTTTATCCTACTAAGTTATTTGATAATAGATACTTCATCACCTACGTGAATCGTACCATTTTTAAGGACTTTACCAAAGATACCTTGTGTAGGCATGATACAAGATCCAACTTGTTTCATGATTTCACAGCCATGATGACATTCCTTACCAATTTGAGTAATTTCAAGAATTACATCCTTACCAATTTGTAATTGTGTGCCTACAGCCAATTCGTAAAGCACCATACCTTCAACAGTGATATTTTCTGCAAAATCACCAGGTTTTACATCCGCACCTTGGGCACGCATATGATCGATGCTTGCAATACCAAGCAAGCTGATTTGACGATGCCAATTGCCTGCGTGCGCATCACCTTCCATCCCGTGATCTACGATAAGATTAGCGGATTCAATATTATGTTTCTTTTGCCCTTTTCTCTCACTAATGGAGATAGCAATAATTTTTCCGTCTGCCATGTAACCCTTCCCTTCTTATGGGAACATACCATATATATAATATTTACATAACTTTATTTCAATATGTAATTGCAGTCATTTTTATAATTTTCATGTTACTGAAAGCATCACAAAATTTTTCTACAATTATCTATCTATTATAGCATAGTATTCACACAAATTTCCTGTGAATTTAATCACTAAAAAAGAACTCTGCCCAAGGAACAGAGTTCTTTTTAGTAATTTTATCGACGACCCATTTCTTTAATTTCGTCACCACGATTAACACCATTAAGTAGTAAATTAAGCAAAATTGCCATAATACTACCGAAAGTAATACCAGATTTTAAAATAATTTGTGCCCACGCAGGGAAATTAGCATAAAAGTTTGGCGCTGCAATTGGAATCATAGCTACACCAATACTGATAGCTACGAGCATTAAATTATGGTTGCCTTCAAAGCTAACCTTGCCTAAGGAACGAATACCACTAGCAACGATCATACCGAACATGGCAATACCAGCACCGCCCAACACGGCATTCGGAATGCTAGCTACGATAGCCGCTAATTTAGGGAATAATCCTAATAAAATTAAGATTACACCAGATGCAGCTACAACAAAACGGCTCTTAACACCTGTTACGGCAATAAGACCAACGTTTTGAGCGAATGCTGTGTAAGGGAAGCTATTAAGAATACCACCAATAATTGTAGATACCCCATCAGCACGAATAATAGAAGCCAAGTTCTTTACGACCAATTGGCTTATCTACGATTTCACCAATAGCGATACTATCACCAGTTGTTTCTACCATAACTACGAGCATTACGATAATCATGGAAAGTACAGACGCCCAATCAAAGGTTGGTAACCCGAAATAGAAAGGCTCAATAAACGCAATCCAGTGGGAACGACCAACTTCATCAAAGTTTGTAACACCCATGGCAAACGCAATCGCTGTACCTGCAATCAAACCAATTAGTACAGAAAGATTACTAAAAATCCTTTGGCAAATTTATAAACAAATACGACGATTAAGAAGGTAAGGAACCTAGTCCAATATTGGTAAAACTACCAAATTGAGGATTACCTATACCGCCGCCCATCCAATTAATAGCAACTGGCATCAAGTTAATACCGATAATAGTAATAATTGTACCTGTAACAACAGGTGGGAATAAGCGAATAAGACGACTAAAGAATGGAGCTATCAAGAAGGTAAATAAACCGGCTACGATAATAGCACCATAAATAGCAGTCATACCATGCTGAGGCCAATCATGGCCATAGGGCCAACAGAAGCAAAGGTAACACCTTGGATCATCGGAATACGTCCACCAATTTTTCCAAAACCTAATGTTTGGATTAATGTGGCGATACCACAGGTAAATAAGTCCGCTGTAATTAATCGAATCAAATCTTCCATAGGTAAGTTCATGGCCTGTGCCACAATAATAGGTACAGCAACGGCACCTGCATACATGGACAGTACGTGTTGTAAACCAAAGGCAAAGAGCTGTGGTATTGGCAACATACTATCGACCGTATTCATTTGTTTTGATCGTCATAATGTCTCCTACATCAAACCTCGAAATAACACCCATTTATTTTACACTATCGTTCGGATTTTAACAATAGAAAAAAGAGAACTCATTAGAAAAAGAAATAACAAGTTCTCTTTTAATTTTTTCCGAACATTAAATTTTTAAAATCCTTAATTGTTCGAAATCATCCAAGGTTTATTTATTAGTATATACAGTCGTATATCTTGTTATTTTAATCTGCTATTTTAAATCTGCTATTTTGAGCTGGCTATACATATAACGCTATAATTGCCGCTTCTTTATCATCTAAACCTGTTTCAATAGCCTTCATTTTTGTGGTTATATCAGCTACAAATGCTTCGTCTTTAATACCTGATAAATTAATACGTACGTTTAGGAATGCCGCCTTTACTGCAGCACGAGCATTGATTGCAGCAATAATACCATCAGTAATAAGATTTTGATTACCTTTTTAGATGCTAACTCTGCTAAATCAAAGATTTGATAGGCTAACTCACCGATTTCAAAGGGAACCATTGCAGCATCTTTATAAGCTTGTTGAATAGCAGCAGTACGTTTAGACTTTTCTTCATCTGTATTTTTTGGCAAACCTAAAGCATTCATAAAGATATTAAATACATCCGCATCAGCTTGAGATAATTCGAGCATGCGATTACGAATAAATTCGGCCTTAGTTTAAAAGTTCTTCCATTTCGGACTGAACATCTTCATAGCCTTTTTTTACCAAAGGTTAAATTCGCCACCATTTCTGCTAATGCTGCACCAGTTGCAGCCGTTAAGGCCGCAATGGCCCCACCACCTGGAGTTGGTTCTTTAGATGCAGTAGCTGCTACAAAATCTACAACACGTTGTTCTACTAAATTCATAACAAGACCTCATGTAAAAGCGATAACAAGCTATCCTTGTTATCGCTTTGTCATTCTATAAAAATATACAAGTAACACACTATATAAACTAGTGAAAGTAGACACTACCAATCGGTAGTTAAGAAAATGTCTACTACAAAGAATTTATATTAGAATAAACCTTTAATCGTACCGTCGGCTTCGATATCCATATTAAAGAGTGGCAGGACGTTTAGGCAGGCCAGGCATAACCATTACATCACCGGTACGGCATACGATAAAGCCTGCTCCATTAGCAACGCGAATATCGGATACGGTAATAGTAAATCCTTTCGGTGCACCTAATAAAGCTGGATTATCAGATAAGGAGTATTGTGTTTTTGCCATACATACAGGTAAACGGTCAAGGCCCCAATCAGCTAATTGTTTAATTTGCTTTTTAGCTTTATCTGTAAAGATAACGCCATCCCCACCGTAAATGGTTTTAACGATTTTATTTACCTTTTCCTCTAAGCTATCTTCTAAATCATATACGAATTTAGGTGTTGGTTTTGGACCTTCAAGCAATTCTACGACCTTTTTCGCCATATCAATGCCGCCTTCGCCGCCTTTTTCCCAACATTCATTGAGCTCTACAGGTACGCCAAATCATCGTCGCAGAGACGAGTTAACTCAGCAATTTCTGCATCTGTATCGGTAGCAAATTTATTGATAGCTACTAATAACAGGTACGTTAAAGTAACGCATATTTTCGATGGCTTTTGCAAATTGCTGAAACCTTTTGTAACAGCTTCAACATTTTCAGTGCTAAGTTCTTGTTTAGGCACACCACCATGCATTTTAAGAGCACGCAATGTAGCTACGATTACAATTGTATCAGGGAAAATATCACCGTAACGACATTTAATGTCGAGGAACTTTTCAGCCCCTAAGTCAGCACCGAAACCAGCTTCTGTAACTACGATATCGCCTAATTTAAGGCCAAGCTTTGTAGCTACGATGGAGTTACAACCATGAGCGATATTAGCAAATGGACCACCGTGAACGATAGCTGGTGTATGTTCTAATGTTTGTACTAAATTCGGCTTTATGGCATCTTTCATAAGAAGGGCCATCGCACCTTGGCAACCTAGTTGATGAACATAAACAGGCTCACCTGCTAAATTACAGCCGATAACGATACGACCAAAGCGTTCTTTCAAATCTTCTAAATCTTTAGCCAAACAAAGAATAGCCATGATTTCAGAAGCAACAGTAATCATGAAGTGATCTTTCCTGGGAAACCACACACTTTGCCCCCCAAGTGCTACAGTAACATTGCGAAGGGCACGGTCATTCATATCTAAAACACGAGTCCAAGAAATTGACGCAAATCGATTTGCAATTCATTGCCTTGATGGATGTGATTGTCAATCATAGCGGACAATAAATTATTAGCTGCTGTAATAGCGTGCATATCACCTGTAAAATGAAGATTAATATCATCCATTGGTACAACTTGAGCGTAACCGCCCCCTGCGGCACCGCCCTTAATGCCAAATACAGGACCTAAGGATGGCTCACGCAATGTGGCAATAGCATTTTTGCCAATTTTTTTGTAAGCCTTGTACAAGACCAATGCTCGTTGTAGACTTCCCTTCACCTGCTGGCGTTGGTGTAATAGCCGTAACTAACACCAATTTACCATCTGTCTTATCTTCTAAACGACGAATAGCATCAAAAGAAATTTTCGCTTTATAATGACCATATTGTTCAATATCATCAGGTGTTAAACCGCATTTATCGGCAATGACCTGAATTTTTTCCATTTTATTCTGTTGGGCAATCTCAATATCGCTTAACATAAAGCCTCCTCGGCACCATGGCCACATTAAACCTATAACAACTATTAATAAACTTTATCTACTTTTTGTCTACTGTGAATGTATATTTGTACACTTACATTAATCTATTATATGTGAAAGTCTCTTGATTGTCTAATATTAATCCTTAACAATTTTAGTAATATATCTAATAGATCTAAGATGCCTAAGACGTATAATACGTCAAATACGTATAATACGTATAATACATCTAAAACATCTAATAGCTAAATTATATTATCTAATACGTTTATCCCTACCTATTGCACATATGAGAAAGAGCCCTAATGCAACATACATTAGGGCTCTTTCTAAAAACTATATTATCTCATTAAAATGGGAATAAAATTGGTAACAATATAAGTGCTACTATACTAGATACAACGATGAGTGGCAAACCAGCTTTCACATAATCCATGAAGCTATAACCAGCAATGTTGTATACCATAGTATTCGCAGGCATACCAATTGGGGTAGCATACGCTAAGGACTAGCGATTACGATAGCTGCAAGCACTGCTTTTGGATCGAAGCCCAATTGAGATGCTAAGCTAAGACCGATTGGTACCAATAATGCACAGGTAGCAGTATTAGACATGAAGTTCGTCATGAACACACCAAGCACAAAGATTACTACTAGAACAACAATTGGAGATGGACTAGCACCAAGGCTATTTACGATAATATCTGCAATTACAGAACCAGTAGTTTTAACCATTGCGTCCCCAAGGGCCATAGAGCCAGCGAAGAGCATGATTGTTTTCATATCTATAGATTTAACAGCTGCACTTTCACTAATAACATTGGTAGCAACTAATACAAGAGCACCTACCCAGGCACTCACATAAAGTTTTACGCCCAATTGTTTTCAAAAATCATAGCACCAACTGTCAAAATTAATACAATTGCAGCAGTCCATTTTTTTCCAAGATGGTACATGACTATAATCATCATTACCTTCAAAGGCACCATCTGGTTGATGACTTGGAGCATCTGGTAAAAAACGTTTACCAATTGTAGCATAAAAAATGGTACCAACAATTAGAATTGGTAAACCTACTAGACCATAATCAAAGAAACCAAAAGGAGCCTAGGCCCAGCTTGTTGTAACCCGCTTGCGCAATCATATTGCCAGGAGCACCAATAAGGAGATATTACCCCCCATAGCTGCAGCAAACACAAGAGGCATCAACAATTTAGTTTGTTTAAAACCACTTTTTTACAAATACCGATAATTACAGGAATCAGTACAGCAGCTGTACCAGTATTAGATAAGAAACCGGATAAAATACCTGTAATCATCATAACTGCAGCAACGAGTAAAGATGTTTCAGTTTTAGCAAACTTATGAACTACATTACCTACGCCTACGGCTACGCCTGTTGCAAAAAAAGCTTCACCAATAACAAACATACCCATAAATAGTAAGACATTTGGATCACAAAACCGGCGAATGCTTCTTTAGCAGATAAAACTCCACTTAGATGCAAACCTACAGCTACGATCATAGCGGTAATAGACAATGGAATTTTCTCCCACGCAAACATGACGATGGCAAATACCAAGAAGCCAAGAGTTATCATTACACTCGTATCCATATATACCTCCCTAATACGTGTAATATACCCTAAAAAAGGGTACAAAAAAGGAGGATTGTACAAAATCCGTATAATCCCCCTATTAACTTGAAGTTCACAATTCGATTATTTAATGAAGCTTACGTGTTTATAAATCTATTCTAACACTTCTTCTTTTTTCGCATTGTATTCTACTTTTTATTTTCAAAGTAGTTATTGCCATCTGCATCAATAGATACGATGAGCGGACCAAATTCTTTTACCTTAAAGTCCACAAAGTCTCACACATACCTAATTCACGCCAATTAGCAGATTCTACTTTTTCGACTTCTGTAGCAGCAAGAACTGCATTGCCTGCTGGGAATACACAGTGTAGTGCGCCAAAGTCTTTACATGCACGTGCTGTTTCAGGGCCCATCCCACCTTTACCAACAATGAGACGGACACCGGTCTTCTTAACAAAGTCATATTCGAATTTTTCCATTCTCATAGATGTAGTAGGTCCTACAGATACTATTTCAAATTCATTATCGCTTATAGTACGAATAATTGGGCCCGCGTGAAGGATAGCACCATCTTTAACGTCAACTGGTAACGTTTGACCTTCTTCCACCACACGACGATGCCCCATATCACGACAAGTTGTAATATGCCCAGTCAAATAAATCACATCGCCGGGCTTAATGCCTGCTAAATCAGATTGTTGAATAGGTGTAGTTAATATTTTCTTAGCCATTATAATGTCACTCCTTTATGAGATTTAACTGTGCAATTACCATCCTTGTCAAATACGAGATCGCCGCGACGATGATTCCAACAACCTACACTGACAGCACAAGAAATAACAGATGGATGACGTGTACCATGTTCAATGTTAACACCTAATACAGTTTTATCCCCACCCATACCTTGAGGTCCAATACCAATCTTATTAATTCCATCCTCTAACAATTGTTCCATATAAGCCGCTTTTTTCATTAGGTGCTTTTGAAGATACAGGACGCATTAATGCTTTTTTAGATAAATCAGCTGCAGTATCAATAGTTGTAGCAATACCTACACCTACCAATAGTGGAGGACACGCATTCAAACCATAGCTTGTCATCAAATCAAGAACAAACTTAGCAACACCTTCATAGCCTTCGCCTGGCATCAATGTTTTACCTGACCCCTGGCAAGGAGCAACCGCCGCCAGCCATATATGGGAAGATTTCTACATCATCACGATCGGGGAATGATATCCCAGTGAATATAAGGTGCAGTGAGGGCCAATATTTTTTACCAGTATTAAATTCATCAAAGGTTTCTACACAATTCAATCGTAATGGAGCTTCTTGTGTAGCCTTATAGGTTGCTTCTCTTAGAATATCTTCTAATTCTCTAGTAATGGATAATTAGATCCAACCTTTACCCAAAATTGTAAGACCCCTGTATCCTGACAAGAAGGACGATTAAGCTGAGCTGCTAAATCCATATTATGTTGCATTGTCTCATAAATAGATTTGGCCATAGGATTTTTTCATCCTGCGCCAATTCATGAATTTTTTCTTGTACATCATCAGGCAATACCTTTTTGCCATATAAGAAATGAAATTAGCTATCTTATTAGTCATTTCTTGTACTTGTTGTTCCTTCGTACTCATCGCAAACCTCCAAAAGGACTTCATTATTTAAGACTCAATAACTTCTATTTCGGAACCTTAGTTCCTTTCGATGATTTCATTCTACTCTTTTTTCAGAATATAACTATCCAATTTACAAGTTGTTTTTGCTTGTAAAAAACAGTAATTTCATACAAAACCATCTATATGATTATATTTTCACCCCTCTAAAATATACAATTACACCTATCTAGAAATACAAAAAGAGCACTACCTATCAAAAGGAAGTGCTCTTTCATCATTTATTTTATATGCTTATCAAATATACAAAATCACCTATACCTAATGATTGTATATCTACCTTAATTTTAATTTTCAAAATCATAAAATTATAACTAACTACAAAGTATTATAACAATGAAAATTATGATTGTAAATTTCTTATAACCAGCTCAAGTTGTTCTCTAACAGCCTTTAACTTTTGATTAGCCTCCTCTAATCTATCCTTATTGATAGATTCATCTTGGTAGGGTAAACAAGTTTGTAAAATATCTATAATATCTTCTTCCTTTGTAGAAATAATTTCCTTCCAATCATGTAATTTTGTCTTACGTCCCATCTCTTTTTGCTTGCTTTCTATATTCAGATGGTGTTGTATGGAAATGTTTCTTGAAAGCTACATTGAAGGCCTTAATATCTGCAAATCCACAACTACTAGCAATATGTGCGACCCCATCATTAGAGTTAACCAGACGGACTGTAGCCTCTCGTAATCTCAAGCGCAATACATACTCTAAAAGGAAACCCCTAATTGGCGTTTAAAAAACTGAGATGTATAGTTCACATTATAACCGCCAATTTTAGCAATATCTTCTAGCTCAATCTTCTGTTGATAGTTTTCATCAATATAAGCCATCATTTTATCAAAGGTGGCTACGGTCATATCCACAGGTTTTGTATGTACAGGGATAGACTTGACCGTATCAATTTCACGATATATATCACTAATCAAGGCTAAATAGTGACTCTCAACCGTAATTGACAATCAGGCCTTTCACCATTCACCATTAGTAACATCATTTGCGCTGCATGATGACGTAAGGACGTAAATAATTGATTATACCGATTAGTTTTATCTGAGCGCAATACAAATTGGTACATTCCAAAGTTAGGATCAAAATATTGGAAAAACTCCTTACTTACATGAATAACAAGAGCAGTCGTATCCTCCTCTAAGGCCAACGTAGCATGACCTACTTGAGGAGAAATAATAATTGTATCAAGAGGCTCCATAGTAAAAACCTCACTATTACAACTCATATCAATTCTACCCTTTAACAAAATTAGGATTTCCACACCACTGTGCCAGTTGTAATGATATGTACTAACCTTATATATATCACTATTAAAATCTATATGATTATGTTTATAGGTATAGTGAAAGTAATCCATAACAACGTAACACCCTTATAAAGTCAAACAAGTACCTATCAATTATTTACATAAAAAATGCATCCCTTAGAAATTCAAAGGATGCATTTATTATGATATATATATTTAACTAAGGTCAACAGTAACTTAATTTTTTATCTATTAATCATGCTAAAATGTTGATATACATTACTGTTACTATTACACTTAATTAAAAAATTACATAAGAGCTGTAATTGCTGCTGCTAAACCGAAGAAGATACCTGGTGCATTGGCTAATGCTACTGGAATATCTCTATGTTCTTTAAACAAACCATATAACACCCATAATGTACAGTTGATAGCTGCTACTAAAGGTTGGATCCAATCACCAGTACCTGGATGTGCTAAGTTGTTCATAATTTGTGGGAAGTAAGATACATACATAGCTACAGCTGTAACTGTTGCAACTTTACCTACGTTTTCCATAAATTTTACTTGATTCATTATATCCTCCAAAATGATTAATTTACGATTGTTTGTAATACCTGATGAAGTATATTCTACTCATTTTAAAGAGAATCTAACTATCCAAATTAAAAGATAATTTTTCTAGTAAACCTTACATAAAACGATGATTTTCTTTTTTAATTTATTATATTTTGATTTCCCGACAATCTATAAATCCGCCCCCATAAAGATAAAAAAAGCACTACTTATCAACAGTAGTGCTTTTTTTAGGTAACTATTTGATGATTTTTTATATAGAAAATCACCCAATTCTAACGTTTATATATGTATCAAAAAAATATTTGCTAATATTTTGCTAATGCGCCCTAGGCTATGAAGATATATATTCTATCAAAATATACGGAATTAATTATAAGTCTTTTACAACATCAGCTAATTTTTCTTTCAAATATTCTAACTTTTTACTCATGAATTCTAACTCATCCTTCGCTCGTGAATCATCTTCATAGGATAAGAATGAGTGCAGTAGATTTAGAACATCTTGATTTTCTACAGAAATAATTTCCTTACAGTCTTGCAATGTCGTTTTACGCCCAATATTCTTTACTTGTTTGCGATATTCTGTTGGGGTTATGTGGAAATGCTTTTAAAAGCCACATTAAAAGCTTTAACATCGGCAAAGCCACAATCACTGCAATTCGTGCCACAGCCTCATCGGTGTTAATTAAACAAAGGGTAGCCCTCTCGAAGTCTCAAACGCAAAACATATTCAACAAAAGAAATACCCATTTGTTTTTTTAAAGAACTGAGATGTATAGGCAACATTATAGCCCCCAATTTTTGCAATATCTTCCAACTCTATTTTCTGCTCATAATGCTCATCAATATAGGCAATCATTTTATCGAACGTTGCTGGTTTCATATCACCAGGTCTAGCATTTTCATGAATCTTTTAATGGGATCAAACTCTCTAAATACATCCCCAGCCAATGCTAAGTAATGATGCTCTATCCACATTCGATGTACCGGGCTTTCACCTTTAGTCATCAACAACATCGTCATAGCTGCATGATGCCGTAAGGTTGTAAAGAATTGATTATGACGAGTACTATTATCTGAACGCAATACAAATTGATAGGCACCAAAATCTGGATCATACTGTTGGTAAAATTCATTTCCTACATGCATGACAAAGGCAATGACATCCTCTTCCAAAGCTAATGTGGCATGTCCCACTTGAGGAGAGATAATGACCACATCAAGTGGTTCCATCGTAAATGCCTCACCATTACAACTCATTTCCATTTGGCCTTTTAATAAAATAAGAATCTCCGTCTCACTATGCCAGTTGTAATGATATGTGCCAACTCTATATATGTTACTGCTAAACTCTATGTAATTATGTTTATATGAATAGTCGAAATAATCCATAATTTCTGAAGTCCTTTAATATAACTGCTTTTGCAGCTTTTGTTCTTGTGCTCTACCTACCGCCAACAAATCCTTTTTCTGCTGAAGTCCAATCACCAAATAAAATTTTATCTACCACAGTTCCAATTGATTCAGTACACAGTTTTGAGTTATATACTTGTTCTAAATCACGTTTATACACTTGAATACTTTCAAAGACTCCACTCTGTTCTAGTTCAGTAATATTAGCGACCAAAGATTTTACAATTCCATCATGATGCTCTTTAGGTGTCGCTCTAGCTTGCAACGGATCTACTAGAAGCATTTCTAGATAACGTAATTGTGTCGTCAAATAAGATAACTCTGGCTTGGTGGCAATCAAACAAAGTCGACGGTATAGCCTTTAGATTTTAATAATGTAGCTGTATTAATTGGTACTGCAGCTGAACGTAATGTGCCTTCAATAATTAAATTGTATTTTAAAAGCTTAATTTATCAATTACAGCCTCTACCATCTTCTTACCTGCAAACATTTCTTTTTTTTTTGTGTAATCTACACTATCAACACCATATTTCTCTTGTAACTCTCTAAAATACGGGTGTTGAGCACGGTATGTATCGCCATCAATGACAATATAATTACCTTTTTGACTCTAGCATTTTCACACGATGAATTGTGGTTTTCCCTGCCCCACTTTGACCACCTAAAATAACAGCATGAGGTGTACTAGATATATTTTATTAAACGTTAAGAAATCAATGGTACGTTCTAAGGCCTTATCAAAGTCTTCAGAACTATAGGACTCAATAGCTTGTACATCACTAGTCTCTTTAACAGCTTTTAACATCACTAATGTCATGAGAAGCTTGTGCTAACGACTCTTTAATAGTATTTTCAAGTTTTACCGATCTAACTTTAGAATATCTAACTCATGTATAGACGTAGCTAAATATAACTCTGTATTTACAATATGAGAATACGCTTTTTAATAGCTCTACACAGTCACTAGTGCCACTCCCCTCAACTAACTTACAGAGACGCGCTAATGTTTCCGCGCTTTGTTCTTTTTAGAACTTCTATTTGTAAAGTTAAATTATACTGTTCAACGACATTCATACATTCGACCTCTCTCAACGCATTA